>ERZ791614.232-NODE-232-length-42253-cov-3.873169_pt1 | contig 42253 bp, 28 predicted proteins | sample MGYA00510274_ERZ791614 | MGnify/ENA primary metagenome ERZ791614 (study PRJEB30046, sample SAMN00715221) | human gut metagenome | study: EMG produced TPA metagenomics assembly of the A metagenome-wide association study of gut microbiota in type 2...
CACATGAAAAAGGCGAACACTATAAGTCCGCCTTTTTTTGATGCAGAAAAGGAGGGATCAAAATGAAAAAAAAGTGTTGTATGGATAATCAGATTGATATATTTGCTTATCAACAAACGCAGTTACGAAGAAAAGAAAGAGAGCTAAAGAAAAAAACCAAACAAAATGATGATATACCTTTTCGATACATCTTGTTTCGTAAGGCATATCTCATTTTGAAATGTAAGGGTGTTATTGTCAGGTCTGATATTTTGGAAGGACAAACGATTGTAAGCGATGAGGTGTATGAATCTCTTTACTTGAGAATATTACGCCAGATCCTAAAATACTGTCGGCGTTCTCTAAAGAATAATGATTTCGATGAAGTTTTGTCAGATATGTATGGTAAAGAATACGATTGTATGATGAAACAAAGAAATCGTGATTATGTTGATACAGCATAATTACAGACCTGGAAAGAATGATTGCGAAAATGAAAAGGAGGATAAAAATGGGAACAAGTATTAGAAATGGGGTAGTTTCCCCTCAGATCTGGGCAAGAAAGAGGAAAGAAAAGGTAATAGAACTTCTTGACTACTTGCAGCCTGCCAGAGTTGAGTATGCAGAAAATATTTTTGCAGGGGAAAAATATTTGACACAAACAGGTGAAAAAACAAAAGATTATTCCTATATTCGCTTGATGATTTCAGATGGAATCGGCAAACAAAGGAAGTCCGCACGATATAACTTAGATGTAGATACGCTCGTTGCACTGCAACGCCAGTGTGAGCCGTCAGTCAATTATAACCGTGATTTCCATTATGAAGAAGTGAAAAAGAATGATCGCAATGGACAGGTAACAAATCGAAAGGTTACTATCCATTACTCGTATTATCGTACAAAGAATGGTAAGCCGTTATTGGATAAAGATGGGAATAAACAAATAGCCGAGTATCCTTGGTATGTTGGTATCAATGAATCCATTGGTACAATCAATCCCAAAAATCCACAAAAACCTAACTACCATACAAACATCCAGGCATTTATCCTGCTGACATCTATGGAGTATCAGAGTATGCTGGATAGTGCGTGTAGGTATATTGATGTGTTTACTATGACATTTGCTCCCAATCTTGTGCGAGAAAAGAGAAAAATGATTGAGAAAGAAAGACAGGAATATTTGAAGAAAAAAGAGCAGAAGAAATGACAGCAAGAGGTGAACTAAATGAAGATAGTGGAGTTTTGGGGTTATTTCCAAAAACGCACATTTATCAATGGCGAATTTTCCGTTGCTGTCTTTCAGGATGCAATTACGAAAAAGCCATTTAAGGTAGTTGGAAGTGATATCCCTTGTGCGAGAAATATCAAATACCACTTACTGGGAGAGATTTCGATCTACAAGAAAACTGGTGAAGAAAGTCTGAAACTCATTGATTATGAGATTGCAGAACTGGATGAGGAAAGTTCTTTTGTTGAGTATCTTGCAATGCCGCCTATTAAGTTGAACAGGACACAAGGCAAAAAAATATATAAACTGTTTGGCAAAGATGCGGTTTCAATGCTGGATACAAAGCCGGAAGTCATTTATAATGCTGTTTTCAAAAATTTGAAGAATGGGGATCAACGCTATAAACACTTGGTCAACGAGTGGCGTAGGCAGAGAAAGCTGCTGAAAATCACTTCATTTCTCGTAAAATTTGGGATCAGCAGAAAAAATGTAATGAAAATCAATGAAGAAATTCCGATAGAATATGATGATCTGGGGGCAGTCATAAGGGATAATCCATACTACCTTATGAATGTTCCAGGCGTGCATATTGATATCAATGTTTGCGATGAAATAGCCAAGAGAATCCATTACCCGTTGGACAGCCCTGAACGTATTAAGGCAGGCATGAAGTATGTACTGCGTGCAGCAATGCAAAGTGGGAATATGTTCTTATATTCTTCAGGCAAAAAAGGACTTGTGGAATTGGTTTCAAAACAAATTCATGTTGAAGGTTCTGAGGTTGCTGCTGTACTTAACAAACGACCCAAGGGCTTTGTTCTCGAACAGGATAAATCCACTGGAAATTACAGAGTATATTTGGACTATGCTCACAAATGGGAGGTAGGCTTAGCAGAAAAAATCCATCGTTTTCTTACAAAGAAAAAGGAGAAAATCATGGATGCAACAGAAGTTGAATCCTTTTTGAAAAAGTACCAAAAAGAAAATGGATTTACTTTAGCTGCCAAACAAAGTGAAGCTGTATATGCTGTTGCAGAAAATCCCATTACGATTATCACTGGTGGAGCCGGGACTGGTAAAACTACTAGCCTAAAAGCAGTATTGGCGATGCTGGACGCATCTGGGAATAAAGAATGCTGCCTGTTAGCATCAACGGGTAAAGCAAGCCAAAGACTATCAGAAACAACTGGACGGATGGCAACAACTATCCATAGTTGTATTGCCTGCGATGATAGCAGTGAGGAAAGTATTTGTTATAGCAGTGGTATTGAGTGCGATACTCTTGTTATAGACGAATTTTCCATGACTGACTGCAAGATTGCGTATCTGTTATTTTCAGCCATTATTTCCTGTAAACGTGTGGTTATCGTTGGTGATGTGGAGCAGTTACCCTCCGTCGGAGCAGGGAATGTACTGAGAGATTTGATAGAAAGCAATCGTGTACGGGTTGTTGTTTTGGATGTTATCCAACGACAGGCTTTGGATAGTCCGATCGTCGCAAATGCACAGAAAGTGCTTCGAGGTGAAAGTGATTTTTTGTATAACGCTAACTTTAAGTTTATTGAAGCGAAAAATGTAGAAGCTGAGAACTATATTGTAAACCGTTATGTTGATCTGGTAAAAGAGCATGGTATGGCTTCTGTCCAGATTTTAACACCGATGAAGAAGCGTGTATGTGGTACAGCCCAGCTTAATGCTGCGATCCAGGAGAGATTATTCCCGTCACTGCGAAACGAAAAATTCCGCATAGGGGATAAGGTTATGAACACAAAGAATAAGCATGATATTGGCTTGAGCAATGGCGATATGGGATATATCACGAATATTGTCGATGATGAATATACCATTGAGTTTGATGCTGGATTTGAGTTGACTTTTACCAAGGTTGAAATGGAAACGATGCAGCTGGCATATAGTATAACGATTCATAAAAGCCAGGGCTGTGAATTTCCCTATGTGATAATGCCGATTTTAGATGAGCATGGGATTATGCTCTACCGCAATTTACTATATACAGGAATTACTAGAGCAAAGGTCAATATTGAGCTTGTTGGTTCCTTGGAAATGGTGAAAAAAGCCATTGATATGGTAAAAGTGGTAGATAGGAATACTATGCTGGCAAAGAGATTACAATTTGCAGCCATTGTTTTTGACAAGAAAAAAGTATCGTAATGAAAAGAATGAAAAAAGGAGAAATGATTATGTCTGATATGAACGAAGGTATTTTCAGTGGAAGAATTGCAAAAGTTGAAGTGAGAAGAAATAATGATCTGGTGATTGCCAATCTTAAATTGGCAGTTAATTACTATGATAAAAAATCTAAATCAGAAAAACCGATGTATATCCCGGTTACAATCTATGGAAAAGAAGCAGAAGCCATTGAGAAGTATACAAGTGTTGGTGACCAGTTACTTATTAAAGGTGAATGGCGTCCAAACGAATGGCAAAGTAAGAATGGAGAAAAACACTATGAGTTGAGATTGTCTGCAACCAAAGTGATTTTCGGAAGAAAAAAAGGTGATAGAACTGGTAATGCTATTCCTGATCCTATGGCAAACGTGCCACAGAATATGTCATTCAATCCAATGGACAACGTATTGGATGAGGATGATCTGCCGTTCTAAAAAATTGAATGACGTGTATGAAAGGGAAGACTGCATTATAAATGGGGTCTTTTTTATTTGCTTTGAGGAGATGTAGCTTATGAGTAGAGTTTTTATTCCTGATATTTCTATTCTAACCAAGGAGGAATGGAGGGAACGAAGAAAAGCTGGGATCGGCGGTTCGGATGTAGGTATTATTCTTGGAATGAGTAAGTACATGAGTGCATTTGAACTGTTCTATAACAAAATTGGTTCATTCGTAGAAAAAAAAGAAACAGAAGAATCAGAAATCACAAAAGAAATAGGTACTCGCTTAGAAGATTTGGTTGCGGATATTTTCCAAAGAAAGTACCCATCTATCCAGGTTGTAGAGGATAACACCATGTATCAACATGATAAGTATCCCTTCATGCTTGCTAATTTCGATCGTAGATTGATTTTGCCGGATGGGAGAGCTGCGATATTGGAATGTAAAACGGTGACCAATTCATCAGAATGGGAAAGTACAGACTTCTGTCAAGGTATCAATGGAAAATGCCCACTGACCTATGAATATCAGGTGCGACACTATATGTCTGTGGCAGATGTAGACCTTGCGATTGTGGTTGGTCTGGATTTATTGACAAAAAAATGCTTTTTTGTTTATGTATTTCGAGATTTGAAAGTAGAACAAATGATGATTGCAGCAGAAAAAAGATTCTGGGATTTGGTCGAAGCAAGAAAATTGCCTACTTACGATCAGTTATTCCAGAATTTATCAAAAGACGCAAGAGCAGATGCGTTCAAGCGTTTTTATGGTGCGAATCATGCAGTCAATTATTATGTGCAGCAGAAAGATGAAATTGATATTTTGAATAAGATCAACGATCTTATTACAATACAGCAGTTTTATTCTTCAGAGATGCAGAAAGCGAAAGAAGAAAAAGAAGAATTGGCAGTACAACTTTTTATGCTGTGTGAAAGCAGATCAGGGGCAAAACCTGATAGGGTCGAGTTGAGCCGTTCAAATGGTGAAATCTCGGTCAATCAATATATTTCTATTTCCAGTGGCACGAGTGTCAATTTTAACAGTGCAGAATTTATCAAAGAGTATAACCAAGTCTTTGATAATTCACTGGCAGAAGATATTGACGAAACAACAGCAATATTGTTATGTCAACGAGATATGCCGGATAGGCTTGGGAAGTTTATTACCATTCAAAATAAGAGTGGAAAATTTTATTTCTCAAAACGAAAAACACGAGTTGAAAAGCCAAAGAAAAAGAAGATTGTTGAAGATTAACTTTGGTAGAAATGTTACCAAAGTTCAGAATGAAAAAGAAAAGTCAACTTTGGTAGAAATGTTACCAAAGTTCAGAGTGAAAAAGAAACGACAACTTTGGTAGGAATGTTACCAAAGTTCTAATTATGAAAGGAGAATTTATAATGAGCGAAAAAAGAAAATTAGATATGAAAATGTTTGATGGTGTCAATACATTCAACGGGATCGACCGTAACAACTTAGTTGTAGAAGATGAAACTGGTGTATTTGTACCGATTGTCGTTAAACAGTTATGGTTCCGCAGTGTTTACAAAGATGGCTGTATTAAAAGCCATCTTGTTACCCAATTTGATGAAATTACAAAGACAAAATTATGTGTCTTTGCCGCAGAAGTTTATGCGGATAAAGAACTGCTTGCAGTAGGGCATGGTTCTGCAACTACCGAAGAAGATAATTTTATCGAAGCCGCAGAAAGACGTGCTGTAAGTAAGGCTCTGAGCAATGCTGGATTTACTTGGCATAATGGAGATTTCAGTAATGATATGGATGTTGTGAAGACTCAATTAAATATCTACAACAGCTTTATCAATTCTTATCCATTTGATATTGCAGATATCCAGGTGGTTCAGTTGTACGAAGATGCACTGGTAACAATTTTGCCGGACGGATATGGTGACGATAGTGGAAAAACCATCGCTGCCATGGACAAAAGCCGAATGGAAGCTATTGCAAAGAACTATGCAATCATCAACACAGGCGAGTTGTTGGTCAATGCAAAAATTAAGTTTGTGTATCTGTATCAGTCACTCCATGGAGAAAAAAACAAAAAGCCGGAAGTAATATCTGGTGAACCACTCCCCGATATGGAAACAAATGCTGAGGACAGTAAGCCAAACAAAAGGGGGACAAGGTCTGGTAGAAGAACAAAAGGAAAAAAACAGGAAAACAATCCAGATCAGCCTGATAACACTATGACTGCGGCAGAAGAACAGCCTGCGGCAGAAGAACAGCCCGTGACGGAAGAACAGCCTGCGGCGGAAGAACAGCTCATGGCAGAAGAACAGCCCGTGGCAGTGGAACAGCCCGTGGCAGAAGAACAGCCCATGGCAGAAGAACAGTCTGCGGTAGAAGAAGAAACCGTAGCAGATGTGCAACCCATGGAAGATTTTCAGGTAACCCTTTCTGAAGAAGAATTGGATGATGTATTTAATCTTCCTGCACAGGATTTTGAAGTCGATGAAATGGAAGAAGGGTTGGATGATAGTCCGTTCTATGAGAAGGAAGATAGATTTTATCCAGAAGGTGCTACATTAGAAGATATGGGATTCTTGGAAGTACCGATGGAAGAAGATCCATTTGAACATAATGCGGACATTTCTCCAGAAGTGTTAAGTAGTTTGGAAAAAATGGGATATACATCCAAAGAAGAAGTAACATCCGATTGGAGAGCACACTTTATGAAAGTCCGTGAGTGCAGCCATGGTATTAACTGGAGAAATTTAGAAGAAGGAAAGAAGTTTATTGAAGAAATTCCAGTATATAACAATATTTTGTCCCCTGAGAATGCGGAAAAAGATCATATTGTGCTGCTTGGAGAGATTTTGAATAAACAGAAAGATGAAATTATCAGACTGTTGGATGAGAAAAAATTCCCAGTTGCGACCTTAAAATCTCTGATTGAGTGGTACAACAATTATATTTGGAATGAATTCTAACGAGGAGGAGCCGGATAATGCAGTATAGGAGTATCAAAGAAATCATTGATTGTTTTTATCCAGATATGGAGTATACTCCAGCTTCAGGAGGCAATTTAAGGTTACAAAGATGTCCGTTTTGCGGTGGAAAAAAGGCATATATCAATGCAAATCCAGAAGTAAATGGATTTATTTGTTACAGTGGAAGCTGTGGTAAACAGGGTGGTTTTATATCTCTTTATCGTGAGTTATCCGGGAACAGCGATGCTGGTTATCTTGATGTTGTTGCATTTCTTGACGGAAATGAAAACATATCAGGATATAAATCATACGAAAAAGCGTTACCAAAGGTGCATGAGGTAGATCGTGCATCTTTGGAACAACGCCATTTGGTATATACCAAGCTGTTAGACCTTCTAACCCTGGATGATGATGATAAAAATAGTCTGCTCAAACGTGGACTAACTGAAGAAGATATTAAAAAACTAAACTACAAGAGTTGCCCATCCAAGGAAGATATTCCTCGAATTATCAAGGAATTACAGTCTGAAGGTCTGTCTTTGGAAGGTATCCCTGGTTTCTACAAACGATTTGGGAAAAAGTATACTATGATGTTGGCAAATGGATTTTTTGTGCCATTTCATAGCTATAAGGGATATATTCAAGGTTTACAGATCAGACGGAAAGGTGACGAAAATGTATTGATTGAAAAAAATGGAGTTTATGCGGAAAACATTGTATATACCATTAGGGTCAAAAATCAAAATCCACATAAACTAAATTTGAGAATTTACGATCATTTTACAGACGAAGTATTTGATATAACTCATCAGGAATCATGTCATATCAATCAGGATAAACATGAGATTAGATGGGAAGAAAGTTTTAATGCAGGAGAAGAAAAGTATTTTTCTTATTCTGTCAAGAATAACGGAACTCGTATCTCTCATACATCAGCCAAAGCAGTAGTCCACCCAAGATATATTTGGTTTACAAGTGGTAACAGAAACGGTGGTGCAGCAGCAAAAAACGACATACACTTTGTAGGAAAATTAAGAGAAGTAATGTATATAACAGAGGGGGCATTGAAAGCCGATGTTACATACTGCTTGTCAAATTATAAAAAAAGTTTTCTTGCAGTCACAGGTGTAACTTGTTTGAACAAGCTGGGTGATGTGTTTGCGTATTATAAGAAAAAAGGAGTGAAAGAAATACGGATTGCACTTGATATGGATCGTGTCTATAATCATGTTGTAATGGAATCCATTGAAAAAATCCAGAAAATGGTAGAGGATGCAGGAATGACTGCAACTGTACTTGAGTGGGATGGACAAATGGGAAAAGGTATTGACGATTTTACCTTAGAATATCTGATCCAGAATGGCAAGAAAAAGAGAATGTAACGATATATGTGATTTTACAAAAGGCAATCCTTCGGATTGCCTTTTTTTGTCACAAATTGATACATTAAGGTTGCATTAAAAAAAATATTATGTTAATATGGCATTATAAAACAAGGGTATTTAATTCCAGATAACAGGATATAATTGAATAGCCACCACAGAGAAAAGCCTTTAGTGTTGATGAAGAACCGATTATGTGGTATTCAGCGGTGTTTGCCACATATATGGGTATTAGCCCAACGGTCAAGTATGCCACGATAATTTGTCCTCAATAAACGTATTTGCAAATTTGCAAATTAGTCCACGTTTTTTCTCTGAATTGAGCGTACCATCGACTTGAATGCGTCACAGACCAGCTTCAAAAAACAGATATATGGGGGATGCTCCGCATATTGCCGAGTCCTATATATGTGTGGTTTGCAGAATACAGCGTGACCGCTGAGTAAAATATCCAATGTTTTTGTCCATTCAAAGGGGGGGGTTATTCAATATTGAAATAAATGTCCATAGGAAAACTTAGTATGAATGCTGATCATTCTGCAGTTTTTCTTATGGTGGGATTTTTTAAGCCTTCATGTAAAGCCACCGATAGGTATTCTTTCAGATTATGGTTTAAGGTATTCGCCCGAAACAACTATATTCTTGGAAAAATAGATTTGTGTTAATGCATGGAATGTTCCATCCCTGGTAAAGACAAGGCCCCTGTTTCTACCAAGAAACTACCCCTTATATTCCATCTTAACTTGTCCATATCATAAATCATACCTATGAGTTTTTGTGGCAAAAACAACACCGACAATTTTGATTTATGAAAAATTTATCTTTTCCATGTTACTTCACCGAAAAAAACCTTTTTTTTGACAACAGCCATAACTGAAATCGAATCGGTGGTTTTACATGAGGGTTTACATTGATAACGGGTTACATATTGTTGAGATCCAAGATAGCCAGAAGCTGGCATACCCAAATCCTAAATAGCAAAAATCCTGATAAACCGCACCCTGCATTTTATCTCCTGCAGTTTCAGAAAACCTTATTATTCTATATGATCTGAAGTTTATTCCTGTACGTTAAGAAACATAGAATGTAAGTTTAGTACGACTTTTGTACTTAATTTTTGATAAAATTGAAGTATTGATCCCAGAAGCTGCATAGATTTATGTATTATCATGTTAATCTTCCGATATGGTACAATTTTTGCAGTTTGTTTTATTTGGTATTTTTTCTGTTTTGGAGATGGGGAATACCCAAATGTTCAATTATCATGTAAATCCTCAAAAAAAGCAATCTATTATTTTAATAGATTGCTTTTTTTCGCGAAAAGGTTTTTTCATTCTAAAGAAAGGAGGAGGTCATTGGCTTAGAACAATGACAAAGGGTATGAAAAAGAAACTTGCTATCGTATTTGTATTATGCAGCTCAGCAGCCTTATACTCTGGATGTGGAAAAGAAAGCCCATCGCCAGAGGAATTGAACCAGAGTATAGCAACAGAAGCTCCCGCAGATGTAGACCAAAAACAATCGTCCAATCAAAAAGATACATCGGCAGGAGAAACAGAAACAAACTCTGATTCAAAAACAGAAACAAATGAAGAAAAGACTACTGACGATGCAAATACAAAAAATTCAAAAGAGAAAGAAAAAACTTCTGATATACAGAATCAAGATTCCGCCCAGAATAATGAATGTAATCCAGAAGCAACCACAAAAGAAATTTTTCCGATTAGCGAAAAGACAAAAACATATATCGACCAATTTGGTATCCAAACGGTAGAGAAAGAATATGTGATTCCCTATAATGCGGATATCAGAGAAATTGCACCTGCATTGTTAAACATGAATAGTGTGCAATATGGAATTGATAGTATTGTCAGTCCACAAAATTATGAGGAAAAGAAAGTTGTTAAAAGCAATATTGCATTGACTAAAGAAGAAGCAAAGAAATTTGCTACGGAGCTGGAATACGATGAAACGGATGGTTCAGGTGTTTTAACGCTCGATCCAAACAGTGTAAAGGTCGAACTTAACAAAAACGACAAAATACCATCAAAAACCAGTTTCAAAAAAACGTATGACATGGCAATCAAAGACCAGAACAAAATACCGCAGACCGTTAAGTCCAATGGTATTACATATTATCAAAATAGTGTTACATGGACAGATATGGGAGATCCGGGAACTGGTATAAATGGCACGGACGGGAACAGTGCTTACGGCACCTATAATACAGTGGCATCATCATGGCGAGCAACTGTAACATATAGTGGTACCAAATATACAGAGGATAAGGACTACAAAGGTACAGCAACTTATGTAGGTAAAATACTTGTCAAAAATTCTCCAGTGAATACTTTTATTGTGACATACAAACCAAACACAATGGTAGCTAATGCAAGTGGCATTTACTATAACAACTATGTAAATTCCCTTTATAACAAAGAAAATAGCAAATTGGTAGCTACTAATCCTGTGGATACAATGGGTATGTATTCAGCAGGCGGTTATGGCAATACATTGACTGCAAAGATACTGGCAGTTCTGTTAGCGTTGATCTTTTTATTTGTTGGTTCGTTGATGTATGTAGCGATGAAAGTATGGAGAAAGGTTAATGAAGAACCAGAAAAATTGGTTGCAACAGTCAATGAAGAAGAAGTTCCTGTTGAACTTATGGGAAGGGACGATCCCGAAGATGTAGATAGAGAAATGTAGGAGGGATAATATGAACTTGACTATTGTTCTCTTTGCTGCACTGATTTTGTCGTTGATTATGCTGACTATTTTTTCCTTGGTTTTGATTTCAAATGCGTTGGATAAAAAAAATATTCATCTTGACCTTTTCGCTTTTTCGTTCAAACTTGGCAAAAAAACCAAAGGAAAAATCATAAACAACAATCATGCAGAACAGGAAGTACCATCTGATGTGGAATATGATGAGCAGGCGAAGAATCTATCAGTGATAGGTATGCAAAGGGATGAACCGCCAATTCCTAAAGTTGAAGAACCAGTAATCAACGAGCCCCAAGAAGAACTGGAAGAATATATTGACCTGGATAATCCCGTATTCGATGATGAAACAGATGCACCAAAGAATACAGGGAGTAAAGCTGCTATGTTTGTAGGCGGCATGAAAGATAAATTTGCTCAGGCACAATATAATTCACAGGTCATGTCCATCGAAAAAGAAGAACAGCAGATCCAAGAAGATTTGGAACTTGTTGATTTTGATGACACATTTGAGGAATGCCCACATGACTTTGGTGGAAAGATTCGATACTGGTGGCGTAACAAACTGGCGTTTCGTGTGGCTTTAACTGCTATTTGTGTTTTCCTTGCGGCAGCAATGCTTATGTACGGCTTTCAAATACGCAACAGAAACATTGTTGAGGAAGGTAAGGAAGAAGTTGTTGCAGAAACACAGCCAGATAATTCTAAACATGAAGAAGCAGTTAAGGAAGATACAGAATTAAACGAATTTCGTCAGTCTTTGGACGCAGAACTTTCGCCTGTTGATGTTGCCGCAGGTAGTTTGGAAGAAGCACCGAATGTTGCTGAGATTGTATCCACTGTAAGGGGTAACATAGGCAATACACCTGCAAGTTATACAGGTTCGAATACAACAAAACAGCCATCAGGTTCTGTCGGTACAATCAGTATTCCATCAATCAATTTGAAAAATGCCCCAGTTATGGGAAGTGTGGAATTAAGTGACCTGGCAAAAGGTACTGGGCATTTTGAAAATACTCCGTTATTAGACGGCAATGTTGGGATTGCAGGACACAATAATACACATTTCAAATACTTAGCGAATGTGGATATTGGTGATGAAATCAACTATACTGTCAATGGGGTTACACGAACATATAAGGTAACTGATATGCGTGCGATCTCGGATATGGACTGGGGTGTATTCACTGACTACGGTGATAATCGGTTGACTTTGATTACTTGCGAACACGCAGTACCTAATAGACGAATTGCTGTAACGGCTATACAGGTCGGTACTGATAGTGGGGTTGCTACTGCACCTATTCCGGCAGCCACAAATGTAAAAGGAAATAGTGGTTTCCATCAGGATAGTGGTCAGTACCATGATGCAGGATCTGGCTATACAGATTATATCGGCACATTCACAGGTACTTATTGACAATCTACTTTGGTAATATTCCTACCAAAGTTTGTTATCAGACTGATACGTTTAACTTTGGTAATATTCCTACCAAAGTTTATTATCAGACTGGTACATTCAACTTTGGTAATATTCCTACCAAAGTTCAAAGAAGGTTTTGCTTATGAAAAATCTCAAAAAAATCAAAAGAATCTTGCTTATACTTATGGGTTTATCCATTATCACAATGATATATAGTGATACAGGTATCTCGGTATTGATGGCGGCGTTATTTACGTTCGCTTTTTTTGTTATCTGGATACATGATAATATTTTGGCTTTCTCAAATTGGAAAAAACGTAATGGAGAAAAGTTGAAATCAGATTTCCAGATTTTCAAAAGTTATGCAGACGAGTTTACCAGAGTATTTAGTAAGGATAAATTCGAGAAATGGAGGTGAGAATGTGAGAAAAGTCAAAGTATTTAGCTGCTTGCTGATTGCGTCCACTGTATTGTCCCCGGTTTCTGCATTGGCTGATGATGGGGGATATACAATACAATACTTTGATAGCGAAGCAGACTACTTTAACAATAAAGGTGGTTCTGGAAGCTTTGTTTCCGGCGGTTCTTCTGGTATGTCTGGCGGCATCTATGAATCTGGATATGGTGATAGCTATGTCAACGCAACCGAAGGATATCAACCAGACTATATCGGTGGTGAATCATTGGGATCAGATATCATTTATGTGACGGAACAGCCAACGGCTGAGTTGTGGTCACGAGATCCTTTGGCAAATCCGTATTCTGCAAATCAATATCGCTGGGGAAATAATGTTAGACCTGTAACCATTGTAATTAACGGACGCAAATGTACGCCACGAGATACACCAGCAATAGTTATTGATGGCAGGGTATTTGTCCCATTACGCTTCGTAGCAGAAGAACTCGACTATACAGTAAGCTGGGATGAAGAAAACATGACTGCGGAAATCAATGATGGTGCAATTAAAATCGAGGTTGGCTCATATACCATGTGGAAATATGATGCAATGACGATTCCAACAGATACACCACCGTTTTTCTACCAAGGTACACTCATGGTTGGTTTGCGACAGATCGGGAATGCACTGAACTATAACGTAAAATGGGATGCTGCTAAGAAAATAGCATATCTGGAACGTGCAGTGCCTAATAATAATCTGTATCAGCACAATGTTTTTGACAGATCTAAATAAAAATATCAAGTATTTTGGAATATGGCATTTTTCTCATGTAAAAAATTTTTTTTCCAAAATCAACAAATAGCAATCTTGGTTATGCTAAAATATTGGTACAGAAACATGGTGTAGTTAAGAAAGGAAAAGGAGTGTGAAAAGTATGAGAAAGAAACAACTTCTTGCAACAGCCTTGGCGGCAACAGTAGCATTGACAAGTGTTCCTGCCTTGGCAGCAACCGGAACAAAAACAGCAACACTTAATAATGCTCAAGTAAGCTTCAATGGAGCACCTGCACAGACGATTCAGTGTTATAACATTGACGGTAACAACTATGTAAGAGCAAGAGATATCACAAATAATCTGAATATGTATGTCATGCAGATTCAAAATGGAAATACAGGGATTTTGGTTGACCCAACCATTCCATCAGAATCCACTGGTTCAACAGAAAAGTTGACAAGACAATCGGCAAAAGTAAATGTCCAAAATGGGCAGTTGATTTATGATTCTATGGTATCTGAAGCAGAATGCTTTATGCTGGATAATAGATTTTATTTCAAATTGAATGATTTTGCAAAAGCCAGTGATCATAGTTTACAGGCATCCTTAGAGTTGGTGCAGATAGAAGGATCAGGAGGTATTGCTGAAAAGCCTTATGCAGAAACTTATTACGGTATTGATGTGAATTGGGATAAGGATGCTAGAGTAATTCACGTTGATAAAGTACAAACAGATCTGCAGAAAGTGTTTGACGAAGCAAGAGGGGGAAAAAGTTCTTCTTCTCATGTAAGCACAAACCAAAAGCCTGAAACAAATAATACTGAGAAGCCTGCAGAAGAAACAGAAAAATCTTCAACTACAAATAAATTGACTGCCGCCCCGGAGGTGGGAACAATTTTGGCAGATATCCTTGTTGACGATAGCAAGGGTGCATATTTGGATAGTGCAATGACACAGCCAAATAAGGAGAATTTTACTGATATTTATAAAAACATTTATAAAAAACCAGAAATGATTGGACAGTGTACTTGGTATGCGGCAGGTAGGTTTCAAGAAGTAAATGGAGATGTTGCATATAAAAATGATTACCGAGATGCCAAGACTGTAAAAGAATGGGTAAAAAATGCTGCTAGTGATAAATGCCCTGATTTAGATGGGATTACTGATTCCGATAAAATCCAGGCAGGTTGTATTGCGGTTTGGGAAGGACATGCAGCATTTGTTGAATGGGTTGACTATGATAATAGTGGTAATCCTCAATATGTGTATTATACTGAAGCAAATAGTAACCATCGTTCAAATGGACTTACACCTGGCGTTTATTATCCAGATTTTGATTGTAAGGTTAAAAAAGCTAGTATTTCAGAATTCATCAATGGAATTGGTCAAGAATTCGTTGGCTATGTAGTTGTAAAATAAGATAAAAAATAAATAGTTAAACACCGTGAAAAAAGCAGATCTTTTAGATTTGCTTTTTTTTATTACCATTTTTCAGAAAAAGAGGGTGAGAAGAAAAAGTTGGAGGGTAAATGTTGATTTATTTGAAAATAAAATGAAAGGAGTATGACGAAATGAAACATGGTCTAAAGAAAAGAATCTTTGGCATTTTCATGTCATTGGTGATGTTGTTTTCTTCCGTAGCGATAGCAGCTGCCAATGAAAATGTAGGCATTATGCCATTAGGTACAGTATATCATGCGAATCAGAAGCTGAAGATTGAAAATAATGTACGAGTTCCTTTGATGTTATTCAATGGCGTACAGGATATTGCGAACTTTGCCCCGGCACAGGTATCGTGGACAAATCCAGCAACTAACGTGAAGTATCAGGCTTATTGTATCAATCCGGCGTATCCGGGATATGGTGATATGGCTGATTATGGTATTGATATTGAGAAGTTCGATAATAGTTGCATTGTAGATGCTGGTGGTTCTGGTGGTAAAGGGAAAACTGCCGGATCAAAGTCTTCTGCAGGTAATACAGTTGCAGCTTTCCTTGAGGGTGCTGTAAATTATGGATTTCCTACGGTTGATGCAGCAACATTACTCGGAGGAACAGCAGCTTCTTATGGTGTATCTCAGCAACAGTTGGACTATGCAGCATATCTTGCAACAAAGATGGCAATCTGGTCTGGTATTCACGATAATTACAAAATCACTTCTTGGAGTGAAAATATGGGATCAGCTGCAAGTGCATATCCATTAGCGTTAAAGAAAAAAGTCGTACAAGCTACAAGAGATATTTATAATAAAGCAGGTAAATATACACCACATGATGGCACCAGCACTGTAACATTTACAGCAGGTGAGCCGCAGCAGGTCGGAGATAAATATGAAGTATCTTTTACGATTGCAAATACAGGTAACAACGTACCTGGAACTGAAATGTATGTGGAACTGAAAGATGGCGGAACTTTCCCCGAAGGTCTTCAAATCTGCGATGATTCTGGAAAAGAATATTCAAAAACAACTACATCCAGTGGTAATGAACGATATATTCTACCAGCAGATACAACCCAAATCAAAGTTATTGTTCCAGATCCAGGAGAAGCAGGTATGCAAGTAGACCTTCGCTTGTATGCACAGCAAAGATCGAAAATTTTGTTGTACGGCAGAAGTACAAAAGGAAAAGCACAGAACTATGTTCTGGCTGGGAATTTCTATGATAACCCTGTTGATGGATTTGCAATCAATAAAGAATATGATACTCCAGGCGATTCAGAAAATCCTGGCGATGGCAAACTGAAAGTCATCAAATTGGACGCAAGAGATAATGCAACTCCTTTGGAAGGTGTAACATTTGATTGTTATAACTCACAGGGGCAGTTGATCGACACAGGTACAACAGATAAATCTGGCGTATGGGAACCCAATATCCCAGGTGAAGGAACGTACACTATCATTGAACGAGCAACAAACAATAAATATCAGTTGACAGAACCTACATCTTTGGTAATTACAGTAGAGAAAGATCAAGAAGCAACAGCGACATTCCGAGACTATCCAGATCAGACTGTTATCATCGAAAAAGAAGATTCAGAAACTGGTAAACCTATTCCTGACGTTCAGTATGAAATTATGCAGATCGACGGGAAAGGTGCATGGAGAGCAACAGGCAAAACCGATGCAGAAGGGAAAATCACATGGGAAGATGTACCTGATGGTACATATCTTGTAAGAGAAGTTTCTACCGTAGAGGGATATATCTTGGATCAAACACCTCAGTATGTGACTGTAAGAAATGGACAGGCTCCTAGCCTGAAATTCCTCAACAGCAAATTCCCCGGTCTGACTATCACAAAGATCGACCAGCAGACAGGAGAAGTCGTTACCGACCCTGCAACCTTTAAGGTAGAACAGGTAGACGGCAGTTACACAACCACAGTCACAACAGAAAATGGTGTTGCTACACTGAAAAATCTACCAGTAGGTACTTATAAAATCACAGAAGTTACTGCACCTGAAGGATACGCATTGGGTGATTGCCCTCAGACCGTATACCTTGGCAAAGACAAGAATATTCAGGTGGTTATGAAAAATCTGAAAAAACCTGTACTTACCATCGAAAAGATCGACGGACAGACAGGTGATCCAGTACCAGGTACCAAGTTTGAAATCAAGAAATCCGACGGAACTGTGATCGGTACCGTAACAACAGGTGCAGATGGCAAAGTAACAGTCGGTATGAAAGGCGGCGAACTTGGATATCTCGATCCCGATGTATATACTGTAACAGAAGTATTTGTACCAGAGCCTTATGTGCTGACAGGTGAGCATCAGGACATCAGACTGAATGCAGGTGATAGCAAGTCCTTGTTATTTGCAAACCTTGAAATGCCCAGCATCACCGTTGATAAATACGACGAAGAAACAGGAGAAAAATTGCCAGGTGCTCAGTTTGCTATCTATGAGCAGGCTGATACTGCACGTCCAGTTGTTGAAGGCATGACTGACGAAAACGGTAAATTTACATCCGGCTATCTCAAACCCGGTACTTATGTGGTCAAAGAATTGAATCCACCTCCTGGATATATGTTCTCTGATAAAACAAGTCCTGACAGAGTGATCGTTGCCAAACCTGGCGATGGTGAAATCATCGTAAAGGTAGACAATATCAAGCTGCCAGAACTGACAATCAAGAAAATCGACTCTGTAACCAAAGAGCCGATTGCGGGTGTTGTGTATGAAATCAAAGAAGTAGACGATACCAGCGTACAGCCCACAACGGCTACCACCGATGAAAAAGGTATGATCGTAATTCCTGGGCTGAAAGCAGGCACTTATGAAATCACTGAAATTTCTACACCAAAACCCTATATCCTCAATGACACACCGCAGAGAGTAAAACTCGAAGCAGGAGATCATAAAACATTGATGTTTGAGAACATCAAATACCCCACATTGATCATCGAGAAAACAGACTATACGACCAATAAAGGTATTCCAAACACCACATTCAAGATTGAGCATGAAGAAGCAAACGGCTCTATCAAAATGATCGGTACATTCAAAACCGATAAAGATGGCAGAATCAAACTGCCGTATGTCGAACCTGGCTGGTACATCGTAACAGAAACTATTCCGGCACAGGGATACCAAAAACCGACAAACCCTGTAACTCGTATTTATTTGAACCCTGGTGACAATTCTTACCTGAAGGATGATAATATCGCAGGTGGCGGCGGTATTGGTGGCACAGGCGGCGGTACAACGACCGACGGTATTGAAATCACAAGTGGGAATGATTACGAAGTGGTAGACGGCATCGTCAACTATCCACTGAATAGTTTGGTCATCAAGAAAGCAGACGCCAATACAGGTGAAATGCTGGATGGTGCAACCTTTGAAGTATTCAGAATCACAGGTGAAACAAGTGGTCAGAACGGCAAACTGATCTGCACAGCAACAACCGACAATTCTGGTGTTATCGTTATCACTGGATTGGAAGCAGGTGCTTATGCAGTCAGAGAAACAAAAGCACCAAATAACTACATCATCGCAGAAACCGATATGCAGACAGTCAACATGAAAGCAGACGGCACATCTGTTGTGGAAGTAGTGTTCAGAAACTATCCTTATGGTGCAATCTCTATCAACAAAGTAGATGGTAATACCAAGGAACCATTGGAAGGTGCTGAATTTACAGTAACTACATCTGCTGGAGCTGCGGTAGGAGATGGCAGATATACAACCGATGCAAACGGTAATATCTTGATCCCTAATCTTAAACCGGGCAGTTATGTGATTACAGAAGTGAAAGCCCCTGACGGATATATGTTGTCTACAACACCAAAAACGGTGCAAATCGGGACAACAGGTGAAACACTGACTGTAAACTTTACCAACTACAAAAAAGGCGGTATTTTGATCCGTAAATATGACGCAGATAATAAAGCTCTGCTGGGCGGTGCAACCTTTAAGGTAGAACGCTCTGACGGCACAGTCATAGGTACATCTGACGGACTGTATACCACGGATGAAAGTGGTACTATCTTGATTCCTGATCTGGAAAAAGGTACATACGTTATTACAGAAATCAAAGCACCAGAAGGTTATGCTTTGAGCGAAAATCCTTCCCAGACAATCAAGATTGATGCGGATAAAATTTATACGGTAGATTTCTATAACCAGAAAAAAGGCGGTCTGCTGATTCGTAAGTTTGATGCGGACAGCAAAAAACTGCTTGAAGGTGCAACATTTAAGATCGAGCGTCCTGACGGTACAGTCGTAGGCACATCTAACGGGTTATATACCACAGATGAAAGTGGTGCTATTTCCCTGCCAGAACTGGCAAAAGGCACATACATCATCACAGAAATTAAGGCACCAGACGGATATGCTTTAAGTGATCAGCCTAGCCAGACAATCCAGATTGATAATCAGAAAACCTATACAGTCGATTTTTACAACAAAAAACAACTTGGTGTGCAGATTATCAAGCTCGACAGTCAGACAAAACAGCCTTTGGCAGGTGCCGAATTTGAAATCTGGAAAACGGGTGCATCTTCCAGCACATCTGTTTCCGGCGGTAGCCCTGCTGGCGTATTGGTAGGAACATACACAACAAACAGTAATGGTGTTATCAATGTAGTCCTGGAAGAAGGAACTTATGAAATCATTGAAAAGAAAGCACCAGAAGGATATCAGATTGATAGCCATAAACAGGATATTGTTGTAAAGGATGGAGAACAGACATCTGTGACATTTACCAATACCAAAATCATTGGTTTGGAAATCCTGAAAATTGATGCAGTCAGCAAGAAACCTTTGCAGGGTGCAATTTTTGATGTGTCCAAGCCAAACGGTGAACATGTAGGCACATATACAACCGATTCCAATGGTTATATCATGGTATCTGGTCTGGCGTCCGGCACTTATGTGGTAACAGAAAAAGAAGCACCGTATGGTTACGCTTTGGACAGTGTACCTCAAACGGTAGAAGTAAAAGCTGGTGCAGCAACAAGGGTAACTTTCACCAACAGCAAATTAGGCGGCATTGTCATTAAGAAACTGGATAGTGCGACAGAAAAACCCATCGAAGGCTGCGAATTTTTGATTACAACATTTGATGGCACAGAAATTGGTACCTTTACAACAGACAGATCTGGTCTGATTCATCTGCCTAATCTGCCGGAAGGTACATATATCGCTAAGGAAACAAAAGCACCAAGAGGGTATAACTTGGCACAGCCAAAAACCTTTACAGTCAAAGATCAGACCAATCAGTATTTGGCTGGCTCTGACAACAACAAAACAATCACTATTTACAACGATCCTCTGGGTGTAAGCCAGATTATTAAAACTGACGCAGTAACAGGCGAACCCGTTGCGGGTGCAACATACGTTATTGCGGCACTTAACAGTGGAGCAGGAGCGTATGAACAGACAGTCATTGCAGCAGGTGCTAATGCGTCTAATGTAATGATCAATGGTCTGCACACTGTTATTGGTGAGTACACAACAAGTGAAAATGGTATCATCAATATCAGTAACTTGCCGGAAGGCTGGTACACATTGCAGGAAAAAACTGCACCTGAAGGATACGAACGTGACGCCACTATCTATAACTTCCAGATCACAGGAAACGGCGTTCCGACTATTATCCGACTGACCAATAAACCTATCATGGGCAGAATTGCACTGACAAAACTGTCCCAGAACTATAACAACAATACTGGTTGGGATAGTGGTACACCATTGGCAGGAGCAGTATATAACATCGTGGACAAGAACGGTGTTGTTGTAGATAAACTGACAACAGGTGCAGACGGTACAGCAATCTCCAACCAGATCAAGGTTGGCACATACACCCTGCAAGAAGTGAAAGCACCTGATTGGTATGGTATCAATCCTACACCTATCAAAGTAACTATCCAGAAACAGGGTCAAGTAGTTTCTGTTGTAGCAAAAGATCCTTCTATCAATTTGATGGTAGGCATTAAGAAAACATCTGATACTCGCACCTGCGGTTGGGGTGATACAATCAACTACTACATCACAGGTGTTGGTAACGAATCCAATGTTGCACTGGATAAATTTACCGTTCACGATAAATTGCCCGATCCTAAAGCAGCACAGATTAAATATTTCGATACAGGTATGTGGAGCAAGAAGTATAACTTCAAGGTTGCTTACACAACAAACTTGAATACCGCATATACCTATCTGCCTGGTTTGTTCACATCTGATAAACATAACCATATTGATCTGTATGCTAAGAATCTGGGTCTGAGAAACGGTGAATATGTAACTCAGATTAAGATGGAATTCCAGGATTCCGTGGCACCTGGCTTCAAACTGATGGAAGCAATGTCTGCACAGATGATTGCTGGCAGTAACCTTACAAACGGATATCAGTTCACAAATTACGCAGATGTAACAGGTAGATGGCATGATCAGGTTGTAACAGCAAACAGTCATTGGACAATCCAAATGTATGCTCCTCAGAAGCCACTGCCTAAAACTGGTTACTAATAACTTAAATTAAAAAAACATAGCCATAAGTTTTTTACAGCTACCTTTGAAAAAAGGTAGCTGTAATTTTTTAGAAAGGGATGATACAAAATGAAAAGATGGAAAGAAACATTAGCGATGGCAACATCAACAGTCATGATGTTACCTACGAAAGCGTGGGCAAGCAGTGACAATATCCAAAAAGCAATCGAAGGTGCAAGTAAAGCAGATTTCGATAGTATTGAGGGTTTTTTTGGTGACTTAATTAAGATTGCAACTAATTTGATACCGCCAGTTGCTACTTTGGCGTTACTAATTGGTGTACTGACCGCATTTTTGTGTGCTCCACTGAAAAAGTATCGTGGTTTTGGTTTGGGTTGTATCGTATTTGCAATCTTACTGCTTATTCTGTATCTGTTCTTACCTACCATCATCAACATGATAGCAGGTAATGCTTAACTGGAAAGACCTGAGAGATTTCATTCTCTCAGGTCATTTAACTAAACAAAGAAAGGGGAGAATGAAATGTCTGCCATCGTTACAGGTATTCTTAATGCCTTGATAGGAATTATTTTGATGATTCTGGCAGCAGCTCTGGAATTTTTTTCTGACACATTTTTAGATACAGTAAAATGGGATTTTTCTACATTTGGTACTTATTTCCCGTTTTTCAGTAATATATTGGACTTTTTTAAGGTGTTAGGAGCCGGGTGGCTAAGTATTGTAGGCATTTTATTTATACTAAAGTGTTTTGGATTGGCGGCAGGTCTGCAAATTCAACGTAGCCGTATATGGCAATTTGTATTGCGGTATTTATTTTTTGGCTTTTTGGCGATTCAGAGCTGGTCAATCATGTCCTTTTTCTATTTGAAGCTGAGTGCAGTAATCAGTGAAATTATTGCAATAGACGCAAGTAACGCAGGAAACTTAGGTTTTGTTGATTTTGTAACGTCGATTGGCTCTAGGGTTATGGACGGATTGATCATTGGTGTTGCCGGAGATGTAGGCGGCATGATCGGTATCGTTAAGGTTCTCGTTATTCTTGTGGTAACAGTCATGCTTGTTGTAAATTTCTTCAAGCTCATTTCGATGTTTTTCATCCGATATGTCCGGCTGGTATTTCTGGTAGCACTGGCACCGATCGCTTTTGGATTGGCTATCCTAGAAGAAACGAAGCAAATATTCGATACTTATATCCGCACATTTTTTGCGGATATTTTTGTCTTTATTATGACCGCATTTTTTATCAAGGGATTTATCAGCGTTATGTCCTCATCGAATAACCTGAATTTAGACGGCTCCGTTGAATTTACAGAACTATTTAAGCAATCAGCTTATCGTGATCTGATTTGGGCTTTTTTTGCCTTGGCATATTCCACTTTTGCAGTACAGTTCGACCAGTTTGTCGCAAGTCTGGGTATTAACATAAGTCGTGGTGGCAGTGCTGGTGGTGCTGGGATACTTGGTGCGTTAGGTGCATCTGCTATGATGCTGCGGCGTGCGATTGGCAGTGGTGCAGGCGGTGCAGGGTTAGCTACACCGTTAGGCAATACATTCTCAAAAAATTGGAATGACATGAAAGGTGCTGTGCTTGGGGGAGCCAGATCAGGATTTGCTTCCGGCACGACAAAGGGAGAAGCCTTTGCCATGGGAGCCATGGGAGCTGCTAAAGGATTTGCCAGTACGACCAATGTAGCCAGGGCGGCAGCTATGACAAAGGACGGCAGTTCCTTTGCCGAAGCATTAAATCAGAAATTTGATAAGAGATTTGGTGAAATGCAGGATGCAGCCAAAAGAGGAATGTCGCAGAAAGACTTTGATGCAACAAAAAAACGTGCAGAACAGAATGGCTTTACTGTTGATCAACAGCGTGCAAGGGATGCGATCATCAATGATATGAAGGTTGGCAATATTACTCCGGCTATGGCACAAAGCAGATTAGCAGCCCAAGGCTTATTACGAGAAGATGAACAGGGTGCAATGAGTATGGATGCAGCAGCAAACCACTATGCTCATAAGAGTCCTGAACCGTCTGGAAGTAGTATGGCAGAGAAATACAAAGCAAATACCCCTGAGAACGTATATACGCCAGCAAAAGGGGCTTATAAAATGCCAGGCGGTACAATACTCAATGAAAATGAATCGTTGCGTACAAGCGACGGTATGACCTCTAGCAACGGTGTGACAAATTTCCCGGATGGAACAAAGGTAACATCTGGTGGTGCAGTACAATTTGCGAATAACGCAGTGATGGAAAAAGGAATGAAAGATAACAACGGAAATGTACTCCCGGATGGTGCTATTCAACATGAAAACGGTATTTATTCTGTTGGCAACAAAGTTATTGGTTCAAATGGCGTTGCACAAGAAATCACGAAGCCAACAAGATTGCCTGACGGAACGATTGTACGACCGAATGGTGATAGAGAAATCAACGGCGGGGCTGCGGCTGGTGGGATTACCGTTGATAAGAATGGTGTGATTACACACGGCAATGGTGCAGTCACCAACAGTGGCATTACAAAGCATGGGTCTGGTGTTGTATCTCAAGGTATGGCAACCACTCATGCAGACGGCAGTCAAACATTCTCTGACGGTTCCGTATTGCTGGATGATGGAAAATTGGTTCATTTGAATGGTGAGGTAACTCGTCCAGACGGTACAGTAATGACACCACAAGGCGATAAGGTATTTTCCGATGGCTCTGTGTTACACAGTAATGGCGATGTTACAGCCAATGGCGTTACAAAACACAAAGATGGCAGTGCAACATATCAAAATAGAGTGGAACATGGAAATGGAGCAGTTACTTATAACGATGGTCATGTTGCTTATCAAGATGGCATTATGCTGGACGGCAAAGGCGGTGTATCCTTTGATAATGGCAATAACTATCAACCGATCCAAAGCTTGCCTGACGGCAAATATGTCCATGAAAAGACAGGGGATGTGGCTTATGCCGATGGCACGGTTTATCACTCTGCGTCCAAAGCAGTCAGCAATGCTGAGGGTTATCCAGGACGTGTCAACCATGCCGATGGCAGTGGTGACAATGAGGGTACATTCTCTTTGGGCGGCACAGTTTTCTGGGCAAATGGTACATCGGCAAATCCCGATGGTTCTATCGAATTTGATGAACATAATGGTGGCATTATCGTAAAAGATCAAACCATTCTCCACCAGTCTGGTGCGAAAACGGTAACTGTAAATGGTATCACTAAGGTAATTCGTGAAGATGGATATACCACATGGAAATCTGATGACACATCTGCGGATGACCGACATGAGTATAAGAAAGACAAAAATTCAAAATTCAGAGGATTTGGGATTCATTCAAGAAAAAATAGAAAATAGACAGGTACATGAAAGGAGAAAATAAGAGGTGGATAACCAAAATCAAAAGGGTTTTATCGACACTGCCACTTCTCTTGGACAAGCTGCCTATGATGTGACCAAAACGATTGCCCGTGCAGCAGCAGGTGATTATATTGGTGCAGTTGTTACTGCCGTCAAGAGTCCTCTTATTCGCAAGATTGTAACCACGGTGTTAGTTATCATCCTACTATTTATCTTTATTGTAGGTAGTATCCCAACTATGATATGGAGTTCCATTGTAGGAGGCGGGGAATATTCAGAGGTTCAAATACAAATTTTGAATATGGCATCACAGATCAATGGTGTTTTCTTAGACGATTATAATATCGAGCTGAAAGAATTGGAGGAAATGGGAGTATCTGAAGAAGATACAACAACAAATGAACCAGTTCCACCCATTAGTCCATATAAAATCATGTCCTATTTTTGTGCGACACTTCTGACGCCAGAAGGCACGGAAAAGGATGATGAAACTACGGAAGAAGGTACGGAGGAGGACGCATCATCCGTGGTGGCTGGTGGAATACAAATAGGGACAAAACCGTTAAGTGATAGCGTGTTGCGTTATAGATCTCTGGTTGAATCAGCCGCCGCAAAATACGGTGTATCTGCCTATGTGGATATGATAATGGCAATGATGATGCAGGAATCTGGTGGACGTGGGGAGGATGTTATGCAGGCTGCGGCATCTGGCTATGTGCATGGAGCCGTTACGCCTGAATCCTCCATTGACGGTGGTGTGCATTACTTTTCAGAATGCCTGAAGAAAGCAAACTGTACCAGTCCCAAGGACTGGAGCCGCCTGGAGGTCGCTGTGCAGTCTTATAACTATGGTATGGGTTATATCACATGGCTCAATAAAAACGGCTATACGGGCTGGACAGCGACCAATGCGGCGGCATTTAGTGACTATATGATCAACAAATACCATCAGCAAGGCAACTATATCAGTAGGTATGGTGATAAGCAATACGTCAGCCATGTTTTTCGGTATTATCATGGCTCTGGTGCAGGCTCTAATAGCCCAGTAGATAAAATAGATATCGTACATCTGTTGAGTATGCTGCGGGCTTACGAGGGTGAATACTACTACCATGAAGCCGACGGCAGTCAATATGAGATTATATTTGTCACAAACAAAAATGAGGATTTCTTCACAAAAACGGTATTCCGTTTAACGGACAAACAGGTGGCAGCAGCTAAGTCATACGAACAGATATTTGAGCAGCTCGGCAATACTGAATTTGGTGACAATATCCTTGGACAAGGGTCTAACATGGATTCATTGCCATTGACCGATGCCCAAGTAACAAAATATCTCGCAATCGCCAGACAAGCCGATCCGACGCTATCGCCGCAACGATCACAGGTGTTGGCAGTTGGACTTTCTGTTGTCGGTAAAATTGGGTATTTTTGGGGAGGTAAATATAATGGCACAGGATGGAACCCAGAGTGGGGGAAGATGAAGAAAGTAACAGCCGCCGGAGATCATACGACAGGTACATATCAGCCTTACGGACTGGATTGTAGTGGGTTTGTTGATTGGGCGTATCGGACAGCAGGTGTAACAGACAAATTGCAGGCAGGCGGTACATGGCACCAATATAACACCACAACCCCTATTTCTGCATCGCAATTAAAGCCGGGAGATTTGGGCTTTATGTTATCAGGAGGGCGGACAACACACGTCGGTATGTTTGTTGGTTTCGATTCATCAGGACGTCGATTATGGGTACATTGTCAAGGGGGGACAGGCGTTGTTGTAGGTACTTGTTCCTTTACACAATTTAGGAGAGTTGTAAATTAGAGTTTTGGATAATGAAGAAAGGAAGTTGAAAAAAACATCAATCTTGATTGGAGTTTGAAGCAAAAATGCGAAAAAGAAGAAAAGGGTGAGAATTATGAAATGGTATAGACTAACAAACTATCACTATGATTTAAGCCGTATCATTTATAGTATTTGGAGTATGAATGTAATGGAAAAAACAAATCATCAATTATCAGGATTTAATGAAGCCAGGAAAGAAGTTTTTCCACAAATAATCGAGGAATTGGAAGCAGTAGCGAATTGTGAAAAAATCAAAATTTCAGAAGAAGAAAGACGTAACTGTATCGTAGTCAGCAAACACGTACAGATCGTAAATCCTGATATATTTCCGGGAGTATTTTCAGAATATATCCTCTGCAAAATGGTTGAGGACATTCTGTTTTTGTTCAAAAGATACGGTATCAATGAAGCACATTTTCCTACACATGAGTTACAGGAACTCTTATGCGGTATGGTTACGGTGGATCAGATAATGGAGCTTAAACATAAATTTCTGAATCCAGAAGAAATGGACATAGAGAGTTATAAAATCTTAAAAGAATACCAAGAAGAAGCTACCGATAATGAGATACTTTGTGATTTTGTAGGTAGCATTTTTCATTTTAAGTTTGAACTGTTGGAAAACGGTTTTAGATATAACTCAGAGAGAGATGTAGAGCTGGAGAAAATCTTTAGCTACATACTGGATAAGGACATCTTCAGGCAGAAGAACAATCCCACACCGTTGTTTTTGAGTGACTGCGATATCGTCAGAGGAGAAATCGAAAAGCTACGACAATCCCGATTGGCTCATTTAGCCGATATACAAAGAAAGAAAGATCGCAGAAATGCTCAGAGGAGAAAGAGATATAAAGAAAAAAAGGCTTTGGAAAGACAGAACAATGAGAAAAGGTGATAATTTTGAAAGAATATAGAGCTATCAGTCTAACAGATTATCAATCCAAATTATTCGTTATTATTGATGATCTTTGTATGTTGAATGTAAAAATCAACTGGGATTATACGGAGGAGGACTATGAGAGAGAAAAAAAGATATTCATGCCAAGAGTGATAAATGGTTTGATGGATGTTGCGAATTGTGCGGAAATTAAAATGTCCGAGAGAGTAAGGCATGATTGTAAGGTTGCCAGTATATATACCCAGCTTATGTATTCCGATGTATTTCCTGAAGTATATAAGGAGTATGTACTCTGTAATATCATCGACGATACTATGTTTTTGTTTGAGAGGTACCAAGTTGATATGACAGAGTTCCCGGCACAAGAGATATGGGAGCTGTTATATCACATTGTTGATGTAGAGCAGATAAATGAAATCAAGCATAAATTGTTAAATCCGCAGGACATGGATATTGAAAGTTATAAGTTATTGAAGGATTTGAGAGAAGATATTAACAGTGAAGAAGTGCTGCTTGATCTCATATATCGGATTTTCTATTTCAAAGACGAACTTCTATACCCACCTCACAGAAAGTCACATGAAGATATGGAACTGGGGGAAGTATTGGACTTTATGCTGGATAATAACTTCTTCAGGCAGTCAGTAGATAATCCTGCACCTGACTTTTTAAGTGATTGTAGTATAGTCCGAGAGAAAATTTACAATATACGTCAAACCCGATTTATCAATTTGGCAGCCATAAAAGAAAAAAGGGATCGGCAAAATGCACTGAGAAGAAAACGATATCAGGAGAAAAAAGAAGCCGCAAGGAAGGAAGCTGAAAAGAATGAGCCAAAAGAATGAGGAAAAACACCAAGTTTATGGTATTCCCCGTAATCTTAAAAGTGCTGGTAAAATAGCTGATGTTATTGAAGTTACCAGTTTGGTTCAAGGCATTATTATTGCTTTGATATTGATGGGTATTTGCCTGAAGGTTTTGAATTTACCTTTCCGTTATACGATTATTATTATGGCGGTAGCTGTTTTTATGACAGCTCTGCCATACGGTAAAAACAATGATACTTTTTGCAAATACATTTACCTGTTGTTAAGGACATTTTTTGTACGAAAGACATATCGAAGATATGTACGTCACCGCAGTTCCGAACAAAAAAAGACAGTTAAACAAAGATTGATGAGAGAAAAAACAGTAAAAGAAGATGATGATTTCTTATGGGAGGGGGATTGGAGTGAGGATAGCGAAGAAGAAAAGAGATAATGTGCCGTTGACAAACGAAGAAAAGCAAGAGCAGGAGGAAAAAAGAACAAGAAGAAAACCACGTCCCAGCACACGATATCGTACAGAGAGTTTTATCAATATCCGAGATGTATCTGACGGCATTATCATAACAATTGACGATCGTTATATCAGGATTATTGAGATTATACCGACCAACTTTTTTAATAAAGACGCTCTGGAGCAGGAACGTATCGTGTATCAGTTTTCTCAATATTTGAGCCATGCACCGAAGACAATGCAGATCAAGGCAATGTCAGTCCCAGAAACAGCAGAGGACTATCTTAATGTATTGCGGTCATATAAAAACTTGCCCAATGCAACAGAAGAAACGAAAAATATGGTTGATGATTTGGAGAAAGAAATCAAAGATACCGTGGAGATTTATAAGCTGACCGGGAACAGATTTTTCGTTATTTACGAGTTTGAAGAATTTCAAATGGCACCAGACTTTGACTATGTCAGAAAGGTATTGCTTGGGCATGAATATGCTCTTGCAGAGTGTATGGAAAAGTGTGGCTGCAAAGTGGTTAGCCCCCGTTTGACTAATAACCAGTATATCAACACGGTACTCTATGAGTATATCTTGCTGCACTTTGATCGTATGGCACCTGATTTTGAAACACACATGTTCAATATTTACCAGGACATTATGGAACGAAACCCATTGAAAAAAGATTCCATTACGATTGAGGATTATCTTTCGCCCAAAGAGGTTGCTTTTTATGACCGTTCCTTCTGCGAAGTGAATGGAAAATATGTGTCATACCACTACATAAGTGATTATAGACATTATGTAACTGCCGGATGGCTTAACCCACTTCTGAGCAGTTCCTACGATGTTGATGTTGATATCTTTTTTGTCCGTGAAGACCGTGTATCAGCAAAAAAGATGGTAAGAAAGTCAGTTGATTTACAGGAATTGGTACTGGAAAATTTGAGCAGTAACACAAGTGTTGCACAGGAATCCAGACAGAATATGCAGGATGCGTTAATGCTTCGTGAGAAGATGTATAATGAAAGTGCAGATATGTACTACCTATCTATTCTGATTACGATTTCAGCCACTACACTGGGGGAATTAGACGATAAAATCCGTGAGGTATATAACCTTATGGAATCGAAAGATATGCCCTTATTACCCCTAGATTTGCGGCAGGAAGAAGGGTTCCGTTCCACATTGCCATTTGTGAATCTAAACAAGGATATATTCAAAATATCCTCAAGGAATATTCTTTGTGGCGAATTAGCTTCTGTATTCCCGTTCAATGAGCCGTCCATATTTGATGAGGGCGGTATTTTTATTGGTAAAAATAAAGCTGGAAGATTTTGTGCAATAAATAATTTTGACACATCTAAATACGATAAGCCACACATGATGATCATGGGTTCAACTGGTAGTGGTAAGACATACGCCAGCCAATTACTGTTAGGACGTAACCGCATGGCAGGTGCAAAATGCTTTGCGATAGCACCAATTAAAGGCGAAGAATATAGACGTTTCTGCGAAAATATTGGTGGTCAGTTCATTAAATTTACTACTGACGGATTGAATCATGTCAATATTTTTGATATACGAATTCCAGACGATGCAACGAAAAAAACCATTACAAATGAGGACAGTGCATATCTTGGTCAAAGCAGCTATTTGTCACGAAAATTGATTGTTGTATCGGCATATTTTGAAATATTGATGCCTTTCCTTTCACCATTACAACAGTCACTTTTGAATGTAGCAATCGTGGATGCTTACCGCAAAAAGGGCATAACTACTGACAATAGTACAATCAAAAATCCAGATGGCACATATAAAGAATTTCCGATCATCAGTGATGTATGTATAGCCTTAAAGAATATGCTGGAAAAGCCGAAAGATGATATTGGACGAGGAGATATCATGGCAGCCACTATGCCGGATACAGGCGAGTTCCGCACGGTAATCCATGAGTTATTGGGTATCATGCAGCAGTTTGTAACTGGTACTTACAGCTTCTTGAACCAACATACCAATATCAAAGATATTGATAACGATTATACCGTATTCGATATCTCAGAAATGGACAGTGCTGGTGACAGAATCATGGGTGCAATGATGTTTACCATCATCAACCATATTATGAATATCATGTCGGAAGATATCACACAACGCAAGGTTGTACTGATTGACGAATTATGGAAATTAGTCGGAGAAGGTAGTGGGCAGACAGCAGCTTTTGTCAAAGAGTTGTATAAGATTATCCGTGCATATAATGGCGAAGTTATCACTGCTTCCCAGGATATTCAGGACTGGAAATCAAGGGACAATGAATCGGTTTTGAACGCAATTATCAATAACTCTCAATTCCAGGTGTTATTGAAAATGCAGCAGCATACTTTATCCGTTGTAAGTGATATGCTCTACCTAAATTCCGAAATTAAAAACCAGATATCCATGTTTTCACAACGTGGCGATGCCATGTTAATCTGTGAGAATAACGCTTTTGAAATCAGATTTAGTGGAACACCAACAGAGCATAGAGCTATTACAACAGATCCTAATGAGCTGATTGCAATGCGGAAATCAAACTAGATGGAGGTGACAAAATGCACTATTGTAACAGAGATCTTCATCAATACTATGGAGAACGAGCAGAACAATTATTTGATTTTCTTGTGTCTGGTATTGGCTGCATCAGAAAGAAAGATTTGAAGAAACTTTTTAATATCACATCGGTTGAATATCAGAATATTGCGAGATATATCAGAACCAAAAATTACAGCATAACTGAAGAAAAGGACTATGTATATATCAGGATATATAAGGGACAAAGGGTATCCAAGAAATACATGAATGCCATAAGTGTTCTTACATCAATTTATAGCCAGAATAAAGATAAACAAGTTATTATAACAGATTGTGTGCACAGTAACATTTTTTCGATAAAAATGTTTGTAGAGGACACAGAAAGTGGCAATTTGCGGACATATTATGTGTTGGACACAGCCCGTATAACTATGCCAATTTACGCAATGCAAGATGCCATTTTGTCAGAACTGAAGGAAGGATTTTCTTCCGATGATAGGATCATTATTGTAATTTATGAGGACACTGACGTAGATTATATTGACGTCAAATGCCCAATATATTTTGCACTGGCAGTACAAGACAATGATGAAACATACTTCCAGTTTTATAGCAACAAGCAGCTTAAAGAAGATTAAATAGAATAGAGGTGGTAAAAATGTATTCCTTATCAAAAAAAGCACAAACAGTAAAGAAAAAGCTGGCAATTTTTGATAGTCAGCCATCAGACTATGAAGCAGTAATGAAGTCTTTACCGAGTGTTATTTCTTTGATTGAGGAAATGGAATCTATGGCTGTAAGTTGCCGTAAAATCATTGCTGCTTATCAAAAAGAACTCCCATTATATACAGGTTTATCAGACAAAAAGCAACAGAAAATTTCCTTGTCTAATATTGATAAAAATGTTACTGTAAGGGTACAAGACAATGTCGTAACCATTACTCTTTTCCCTTTGATAAAATGCGTATCTGCAAAGACAAAAGAGTATATATCTTATCTTATTGGTCAAGAGATTAGAACTTACATTTCAACACATTCAACACCTGATTTTACCAATAGTGACTGTGTTGTTGTGATAAATAGTTTGTATGCGAAGCCTGAATGGATTCGTGACAATGATAGCGTAGAAACTGCTGCAATCATCAACGTATTAAAAACGTATTTTTTAACAGATGATGACGGTTTGCACTTGTCGATTTTACGAATTGGGAGTTTATCTAAAAGGTATCTCACAGAGATTTCCCTAATGAAACAGGAGGATTTTCTTCTGTGGTTTGAGAAAAATCGGCACACAAAAATGGAATAACTTTATGTAGATCGCTTATCAATTTTTTACGGATTTATGATACAAATATTAAAGAGAAAGCAGTAAGAAATGCTGTAAAAAGTATAAATTTGATGTGCCAAAAAGACAAATGTCCATTTGGCACACGTTTGGCATTTTATAATAGGCAAAATTTATTGAATTTTCGCCATTTATCGGGAATTCTCTCATATTTGAAAAATCCGCCTAAAGAAAAGTGGGGTTTTTGACCACTTTTTTTCTCTAAAAAAAATTGACAAATTTATACACAGCTTAAGTGGAGCCATATCTACGAAAGTGAGATATAAAATAACAAAAGATTTCCAGATGTTTCTATCATTGTATTAAACCCATTCGGATTAAGAAAAGAAAACCAATATTGAATGGATGGTGTTAATAATGATGAAGCGAAAAGCAAACTGGAATCCATATATAGATCGTGTGCCAGTATCAAAGAAATTAAGACAAGATTTGAGAGGTTTTGATATCATGGCAAATAAAAAGGCAAACAGGACGCCTACTTTGAAGTATGGGACAACAGGATATGACATTATAAAAATCCTAGTGGACTATAATTATTATCCTGAAGATAAAATATATACCTTAATTACGGATAAACAACCTGACACAATCCGAAAGACAATTAAGCTATTGGAAAATGCAGGCTATATTTTGAGAAAGAAAATTATTGGTGGGAAAACAGTTTTGACACTGAGCAGATTAGGAAGGGATATATTGAATATCCATAACGAAGATACTGCTACTTCTCCAAAGAAACTATCTCGAATGGCAAACATGTCAATGGTAACCATGATGTTTAACAAAAGCGTCCCAATAAAAATCTGGGAAGGAAAGGAAAATGAAATTTACATATCCAAACAGACAATTATCTCGGAAAATCCAGGATGTAAACAAGCATTGACTGCTTCCAGATTTACAGGGGTGTATAAACACTTTGGTAGGATCATGCCAGTATATAAATTAGGTTCTTCTATGTATTGGCAGGAAAATGCAGAACGCCAGACGAAAGAATATTTGGAAAACCATATTTTTGGTTCACAAATTACAAGTGCCATTTTTTTGATTGAAAACTATCACACAGAGGCTATGAGGTTTATAGAGCCGTTAGAAGGTGATAGAGTAACAACAGGGAAAGCATTAAGAGAATCATTGGAATTATCATCATGCTATGAAAAAGTCTTTATGTTTACGACCGATAGAACAGGGATTGAGCAACTGCGTCTATTCCGTTCACTCGCAAACATTGAAGAATTATTTATAGATGCTGTTTTTGAGGATGAAGAAAAATCAACTTCTGATTCCATTATAGATGGTATTATTGACGGTAATTTCTGTGTCGTACTATTTGCAAATGACATTATACAGATAAAAAAGGTTTATCGAATGTTAGAGCATGGGCTGATTGATCAATGTGACATCATCTGTTTTGATTTCCAGGAAGAATATTTAAGGAAAGTGTATGAAAAGTGGCAGGACAAACTGATTTACAACAGTTGTTCGTTAAAAGACTTGTGGGAGGTGTATGAACCAGAGAACTATGAATAACAATAAGAATAAACGAAAACCATTTAGAGCCATATATAATTTATATGGCTCTAAATTTTTACACAAGATCGTGGATCTTGAAAAGCGTTTGGAAAAGATTACCGATTTATCCAGAAATGTTATTCTGGGTCTATTTGCTTGCTGTGTATTGGTCAGTGGCACGTTACAATCGCTATTTAGTCGATCCAAAATGCCACTGCTTTGGATTTTTAATGGATTGATTAAACCATCTGGATTACTTGCATCACTGATCCTCTTTTCTATTACCATATTTGTGATCTATTGCCTTCGCCGTTTCCACAATGCAGCCGATGATGAATATGATGAAGAACGCAACCTGACAAAGTCTGCACATGGTACACATGGTACTGCATCTTTTCTGGAAGGTGAAGAAATCAAAAAAGTCTATGGACTACATACCAACATAGAGGAGGTCAATGGATTTATCATTGGTAAAGTACCAAACATCTCACAAAATGTTGGGTGTATTGGAGATATCGTTACTCGTGACGAAGCTCTGATGAAGAAAAATTTTCTATCAAATAGAAACACGGTCATTATCGGCTCTCCCGGTACAGGTAAATCAGCAGCTATTATGATCCAAAATCTGATAGAATCAGCGAAAAGAGGAGAAAGTGTATTTGTGACTGACCCGAAGGGTGAGTTATGCGACAAAACATACCCGATATTCAAAGAATTGGGGTATACCGTAAAGGTGTTTAACCTTATCTATCCTTGGGATTCAAACAAATGGAATTTTCTAGCTTGGTTATCAACTCTGGGTGCAGAAAAAGAAAAGTGGATAACAACAATCAGCTCAATGATTATCAAGAATACATCTGGCGAACGGCAGGATGAATTCTGGGCAAGCACAGCAGATAAATTATTAAAAGCTCTTATGTCCATCTTATTGGAAATTGCATCTCCAATCGCAACAATCAAGGATAATAAACTAACAGAATACGCAGAGCAATTAAAAGATTTACGACAGAGAAGATCACAGAGTAAAACACTGGAAGAAAAGCATTTGTTGAATGATCAAATCGAAAAGGTAATCAAAGAAAAATATAACTATCTTACCCTGCGTTTGAAGCAGTTGAAGAAAATGATCAGTGTGTGTAACGTACCCAGTGAAAAACAAAGATTGATAGATCTGTTTTACAAGATCCAGGCATACCGTAACGATGAAATGCTTTTGCCAATCATGGATAAGGCTAATCCACCAGAGGACTATGAACCACTGACCATCGCTGAAGCAAAACATCGTATCTTGAACATAAGTACCTGCGTAAAGCTGCTGCAACTGCGTATCTCTCTGACAAAAGACGAACAGGCGGCTATGACGGCTTTTAATGCGACACCACGCTTTGAAAAAGTGAATAGGCTTTTATATGAATTGGTATTTAAGGTACCATACGAACAGCGTTCCTATAAAGCCCTGCATCAGGTATTTGCAATATCAGATCCAAACCATAGTCTTGCGTTCAGTTATTGGAGTTCCTTCACTGAATCCAGTGAAAACGTATGTACTTCTGTAAAAGGCGGTCTGGATACTCGTCTATCTGCTTTTAAGCAACACTATATCCAGCAAATGGTATCCGAGAATGATATTGACTTGGAAAAACCAGGGAAAGAAAAATGTGCGTACTTTTGCATTATTTCCGATCAGGAAACATCACTGGCGTACATATCCTCACTCTTTATTACGATAGCTTTTGCAACACTACAAGCACAAGCTGACGCCAACCCGACCAGGAAGTTAAATGTGCGTACCATGTTTTATCTCGATGAGTTTGCCAACATAGGTGTTTTGCCGGACTACACCAAAAAACTCTCAACTTTACGTTCCAGGGATATCCATATTTTGATGGCAGTGCAAAATCTACCGCAGCTCCTGCAACGCTATGACGAAAATTTATGTCTGGAAATGTTCGGTGACTGTGATTTGATGTTATTCTTAGGGTGTGGCAATGAGGATAAAACACCAGAATTCGTTTCTAACCTTATGGGGAAAATGACAACCAGCACTATTGTCAAGCGAGAAACGAAAAATATCCTTTCACCTATCAAAGATTTCAACATAGGTATGATGGAACAACAGGGACAGCGTGATTTGATGTATATCAATGAAATCCGTGAACTAAACCAGAATAGGCTAATTGCCCTGACACGAGGACAGAAACCTATGCAGGTCGAAAAATTTATGTATTTCCATCGTCCAGACTTTGATTGGATCGAGGAATGTATTGCAAAATACCCGACCATATCCGGGCATCCACTGCCGGGTGAACAGGCTATTGATCTGGATGGCTTAATCACTTCAGAATTTACGGTATCTCCGGCAGCTGACAATGCAAATACCCCAGATATGATAGCTGATCAGGTTGATAATGAACTTAATGCTGCTTATAAAGCAGAACGGATGCAGGAAATCAAAGACGAATTCTTACGGTTAAAAACCGAGTGTAAAGACGATGAAGAATTTGACACCCTCGTAAACAGCTATTTTGGCACACAGGCGATAAATAAAAATCAGACGATAAAATCATCGAAAAAAGACGAAACAGCACTACAAGGGCAAGAAATGGCTCCAGAAGGGCAAACAGAAAAGCAACCAAGAGCAAAAATTGTGAACAAACTTAAAAAACAAATCAATACAGTCAATCCAAAAGATTTATGACTGAAATAAGGAGGTAAATATTATGACAGATTTACGAATGAAATCCATGAGCGAGGAAGAAGGCAAGATCAACCAGAAAATTAAAAATATGTCAAACGAAGAAATCGCTGAATTGATAACATCATCAGCAGAATCGGATGAAAATAAGAATACTATGATGACCGATGACGATGATAATTTGAATATTGGCGAAAGTGTATACTCAAGTGATATCTCACCTGATTTATTTGAAGAAGAAGACGATGATATTCCTGAAGAAAGCATTCCAACAGACGAATTTATCAACGTGCATATCGGTAACGAAACAAATCATCAATTTAGAGGAAACCGTAAAAGAATCAATTATGGTTTTATCAGCGAAAAAGAAAAATTAGAACGCAAATATCATGCACTTCAGTCTGCTAAATTCAACGGGGCAATTCTGGAGGGCGTTGTAGTAGCTGCAAGAATGATAAACGTAGCTCCTGGACTAGAAGAAATCCTCTTTACTGTCTTGCCAACAAAATCAGAGATCAAAGGTCAGGAAATCTACATTACTGGCTCAGACATGACAAAAATACTGCAATGGGACGAAAAAGAGGAAAGCAAGGCTCTTACCACAAATCTTAGACGTCGTTTTGCAAAGGGTTGGGTAGATGCAGAAATCCAGTTTTGTATCACATCAATCACAGTTACAGACCCGAATGCTCCACTGACAGAATATTTCGTCCGAGCAAGCCGTGTAGTAGCAAACAAAATGCTTCAAAACAGATACTTCAAAGCAAATATAAGCTATGAAGTAAAGCTGGAAGAAGGGGATATTGTCAACGGGAAAGTATTGGCTGTTTTCCCAGGACGTGTTGTATACTCCGTTGCTGGCATTGATCTTTATCTCCATCCGACAATACCTTATATCACAGGTATGTCACGCATTGTTCCAGGTATTTCTGGTAAGCAGTTATTTGAGCAAAATGAGGACAAGGATTGTATGATTGAAAGCTTCACCTGGGACGATAAAATTAAAGAGGTCGGTACCCTGAGAGTTTCGTTCTACCAGCCGATAAGAGAACAGCTTTTGGAGAAAATCAAAGCCATGAAAGTCAATGATATTTATTCTGCAACCATTATGCGTTATATCCCATCAAAGGACAATGGACGTACCACTTATATCGTGGCAAAGACAGATATTGGTGTGGAAGTTGTGTGCTTGCTGCCAAATTGGAATAGACCACCTGTGGTAATGGATAGCGTAAAAGTAAAAATCGTTGCGATTGCTCCACAAGGTCAAGAAAGCCTTGTCCTTGGTGCAATCAAAAGATAAGAAAGGGGGTTCATAATGATGCCAAAAAAAGTCGTATCAGGTAATAAAATCAAAATCGAGGTAGAAATACCAAAAGTATACTATGAAGGGCTATTTGCCAATCCATCCGTTGACATGGATCTTGTAATGGAAAAAATAGAACAGGCGGTATTAGATTCTCTATCTAAATCATATAAAAACCAGCGTATCTTACCTGCCGCAGTAAGAACATATCTGGAAGCAAAGTATGGCGATCCGAATGCAGCCCAGGAAATGGATGCACAAACCGCACAGATAATGGACGAAGAATCAGTTGAGGAAAAAGCTGACGATAATACCAATTACGGTATTTTATCATAACAAAAAAATAATCTACGCAAAAAACAGACTTTGGTCATATTTCTACCAAAGTCTGTTTTTTATGAAAAAAACGAAAGGGGATTTTTTTATGAAAAAAGAAAAGTTACTTGCTATGGCTCTTGCTGGTTCATTCCTGGTAAGTGTACCGACGCCTGCCTATGCTGGTCAGGAATTTAGCGATCTAGCCCGTACATCATGGTGTTATGGTTACGTTATGAACATGGTGGGACACGGGATGTTATCTGGATATCCAGACAATACTTTCCGCCAAAACGATTATATCACGCGTGCGGAAACTGCAACGGCTCTTAGCAAACTTGGATTGCCGCAGATATTAGTATCGAAAAACTATACCGATGTGCAGCAGTTCTCTTGGTATTATTCTCCTATCCAAGAAGCCTATCGTTCTGGCGTAGTTCTTGGCATAAACCATGACACTACGGGTAGTAGCTTTTATCCAGATCGTTATCTGACACGTGCCGATGCTGCCATTATTGCATCACGTCTGTATGGTCTTCAGAAAAACTGGGAAGATACAAGGCTGTCACAATTTTGGGATCACAATGATATCCAGGCAAATGCTCGTATGCACGTTCAAAATCTGGTAAGAGCTGGTATTATGTCCGGCTATCCTGACAATACCTTCAGACCAAACCAGCCCGTAACACGAGCAGAATTCAGCCGTATCTTTAATTTTGTCACATACACATCATCCAGCGAGCTGGCAGATAATCTGGAAGATTCTTTGGAATATGAGGATATCCTGCAGGATGATACTGCATTGGAAGAAGCATCCATTAAAATCGACATTCCAAATAAGCTGTACTACGGCGAAAATTCTTCAACTACTGTTCGCCTGAAGACAGAAAATATCCCTGATGGTACATTGATCCCTCTGTTCTTGAGCAATAATGGCAGTGGCATTACGATTCCATCTAGTGTTAGGGTCTACAATAACACTGCATCTTTCGAGATGTATACCTCCAGATATACCGAACGTCAGACCTACACCCTGACAGCCACCTACGAAGGAAAACGCTTCTCTGAAACATTCTACCTCAATAAAAACGATAACATGAGCAACGACGTATATATCAAGAAGATTGACGTCGAATCCTCTTTACGTTATGGCAGAAATGATACCATTGAAGTAGTTGTCACAACCAAGGATGTACCAAATGGGGAATATGTATATGGTACCATTACTGGCAGAGGACTGTACTTGGAAGATGAAAAGGTAAAAGTCCGTAACAATAAAGCCGTTTTTGAAGTAAACAGCAAATCTTCCACACCAACTGGTATTTATCAATTCAAAGCAGAATATGACGGACATTACCGTACCGCAGATGTAGTTGTTTCTGAAACACCTTCCGATAAACCTTTCGTTGTTGATACAGTCGTGGAACGTGCATTGCACAAAGGTGTCAACGACAGCATTGACATCACGGTATATACAAATAATGCCCTCAATGGGCAGTATATGACTGCCAAGATAACAGGAAAAGTCAATGGCAGCACCATTTATCCTAATGAAGCTGGGCTGAATGTGACAACTCCTGTGCTTGTCTACAACAACAAGGCTGTATTTACAGTATATAGCTCACCCTATACACCTGAAGGTGGATACGATCTGGAAATCAACTATGATGGTAGCACCCATAAAATCAAATTCTATGTTGGCGAAAATGACATCGAAGAACCCGAAAAGAAAGGTAGTATCCGATATATTGACGTTGATGATTATTTGAGAGAAGGTCGCAGTGATTCTACCCTTGTAACAGTCAGAACAAAAGATGTTCCTGATGGCACAGATCTGTATCCAGAAGTGGAATATGGTCTGACTGTACCATATCGCTGCACCGTTTATGACAACAAAGCAGAATTTTACGTTCGTAACAGACCATCTACCGATGCAGGCAGATATGACCTTTGGATCGACTATAATGGCGAAACATACGAAACAACCGTTCGTGTTAAGTAAAGGATGCTGCTATAAGTCTTTAACCAAAGAATATATCAAACATTGGTACAGCCTTGGGTCGATGCCAGGAAGCAAGCAGGAATTACACAGAAAATGCTGGCAGAACTTTCCGGCATTCCCCAAGAAGCCATTAGCCGATATGAAAATGGCGGCTATTATCCATCTTGTAAATCACTGCTCCGTATAGCAGATGCTTTGAAGCTTCAAATTGAATTTAGAGTTGTCCGTGCTTCAAAACAAACTAAAAAGAAGTGAAAAAAACCTCCATTTACGTTTGTAGATGGAGGTTTTTTTTGGGATTTTTGCTATATAAAGGGACACAAAATACTTCGCAAAAGCATAATTTTGCGAAGTATTATATGCTATAAGCACCTAATTGAAAATATTTTTTTCAACTTTGCTATATCAGGATTTTTCCTGTGCTATAATAAAACCGAAACGAGGTGATAGATTATGATGACGCCAACAGGTCGAAGAATTTATAAAGCACGAATGAAATTACATATTACTCAAGCTAAACTTGGAGAAATGATCGGCAGCAATATGGAAACCATTGATAAGTACGAACAAGGATTTATCCCGGAAGATAGCATCCCTTTTACAGATCTGGAAAAGATAGCAGACATATTAAAAATCTCTGTTGGTTACCTGAAAGGCTGGGAGCCAAGCCCTTTCGAGGACGATGATGAGGATGATTACGATATTGCCAGAAAATTTGTGGAAAATGAGAATAATCTATTGGATGAATTTCTTGATCCCGATTATCCCGACTTTGTCTACTGGTCACTCGTCAGCAAAACACCAGAAGAATTGGATGAAATAGTGGATACTGGCTTTTTTAACTCTCACATTGAAGGTTTCCTTACACTGGCACTCAGAGAAGCTGAATATACAGAAGGTGAAGTAAACCATATTCGCCAGATTTTAAGAAAAAAGGTATTAAAAAATACAACAGCAGAAGAAGCCAGAAAAACAGGGGCACTGCTAGGTAAGATTTACAAGCCCAAACCTCCAAAACCAAAACAAGTTGGAAAATCCAATATTTACAAATTCCCGGAACAAAATCAATGAAAAAAACTCTCCTTCGATAGATTATCGAGGGAGAGTTTTCATTCCATGTTCTCTATACCATAACGCTCGTTCAGAATATTATTATCAAACCTATACGCTACCCAGGTTTTCTTGTAGTCTAATAGTGATAACGTGCGATTATAATTGTAAATAATAACAAATTCAAAGCATATATCTTCTTGCTCTTGCAGCTCTCCGACACGTTTAACCCCTATAATCGCTGGAAAGATTTCTCCATATTCGTAGTCCTCTCTATGCAACATCTTTACTAGGATCGGTTGCCTTGAATTATAAAGATTTACAAAGTCTTCAGGCACAAGTTCGGTGTATTTTTTCCCGTTTCTGTCATAACTTAATTTCTTTTTGAATCTGGTAACGGGTATATTCAAGAATTTTGCTATTTTATTTTGTATTTCTTCACTTGGCATGATGCCCTTTTCTATCTGAGATATCATTGCTTGGCTTACCCCGATTTTTTTCGCCAATTCAATCTGTGTATATCTATTATTCTTACGATATGCACGTATCGTCGCACCCATGTTATATTGAACTTTGTCCCCCATATTTACCACCCCTCGTATAGTATCTTTAGATACCATTATTCTTATATAAAATTTAATAGTTACTT
>ERZ791614.233-NODE-233-length-41883-cov-3.839366_pt1 | contig 41883 bp, 29 predicted proteins | sample MGYA00510274_ERZ791614 | MGnify/ENA primary metagenome ERZ791614 (study PRJEB30046, sample SAMN00715221) | human gut metagenome | study: EMG produced TPA metagenomics assembly of the A metagenome-wide association study of gut microbiota in type 2...
TACCATCAATACTACCTTATTATTTTCTATAATCGGATCACGTTTCAAGATATCTCCCGACACTGTACAAGTCAATATATCCGCTTCTGCATTCAACGCCTCGTCACGAATACACGAAACCAGCGTAATTCCTAGCAAAAGGCATACGATAAAATAAGTTACTCTAATCATCTTATGTCTGTTTTATAAATAATAGGTTTTCCTTAAAAAGCAAACCGGATACAAAAATACGCTCCTTTTCCCAAAAAGCCACCGTATTTATATTTTTATCACAGTTTTTATTGTATCGCTCACCTATTATTTATACATTTGGCTCAACAACTTATAATATCTAATTCATAAGACCATGACAACACGCAGAGATTTTATCCGGCAAGCGACCTTATTAGGAGCCGGACTTTCCATGAGTCCATTCTTTATCAACGCGACTCCTGGAAGTATAGGAGCGAACGACAAAATACGCGTCGGACTGATTGGCTGTAAAGGGATGGGATTTTCAGACCTACAAGCTTTCCTTCGGAATCCGGAAGTCGAGTGTATCGCACTATGTGACATCGATGACGAAGTTCTCAACAGCCGCGCAGCCGAAACTCAAAAAATCACAGGCAAGAAAGTTAAAAACCTATATAAAGACTGGCGGAAACTGATCGACAACAAAGATATCGACGTTGTCATCGTCGGTACACCCGACCATTGGCACTGCCTGCAGATGGTAGCCGCCTGTGAAGCAGGTAAGGATGTTTATTGCGAAAAGCCGTTAGGCAACAGCATTGAAGAATGTAACATTATGGTTCGCGCCGCCGAGAAATACAACCGGGTGGTACAGGTAGGACAATGGCAACGCAGTGATCCGCACTGGCAGGATGCCATGGCATTCGTACACAGTGGGCAATTAGGCAAGATACGTACCGTCCGCGTGTTCTCGTATCAAGGTTGGTGTCCTTCCATCCCGGTCAAACCGGACGAACCCGTTCCCGCAGGAATCGACTATGACATGTGGCTGGGGCCGGCTCCCAAACGTCCGTTCAACCGTAACCGTTTCCATTTCACCTTTCGCTGGTTTTGGGATTATGCCGGCGGACTGATGACTGATTGGGGTGTGCATCTACTCGACTATGCACTATATGGAATGAACGTTACAGCTCCCAACTCTATCATGGCTTCGGGAGGCAAATTCGGATATCCGGATGACGCCTGCGAAACACCGGACTTGCTGCAAACAATTTATACATTCGATGACTTCACTGTCATGTGGGATCATGCAATCGGTATCGACGACGGAGCTTACGGGCGCAATCACGGCCTGGGATTTGTCGGAGAAAACGGAACACTGGTTGTCGATCGCAGTGGCTGGGAAGTAATCCCCGAAAAGGTAAGCGGCAAAGCCCGCATGGAAGCGGTTCCATTGAAGAAAGCATATGGTGAAGGCGGTTTGAACCTGCATGTCAAGAACCATCTGGAGTGTATCAAATCGCGCAACCGCAACTGTAATGCCAGCATCGAGATTGGCGCCCATATCGCCAAGTTCTCCCAATTAGGCAACATCGCCTACCGTACCGGCAAGAAACTGACTTGGGATGGAAAGAGTTTCCATGATGCAGAAGCAGACAAATACCTATGCAAGGAATACAGGGCACCTTGGGAGTTGCCGAAGATTTAAACAAAAAGGGGTTGTGTCAAATACAGGCACAACCTTTTTTATACAATAACTTGCTCACGTAATGGATTATCTATACTTTTGTTTGAACGAAAAATCAGAATAGGAACAGATTATGAAGATAACAATAGAAAACGGGAAAGAAACAGTCATCAATCTTTCCGGACAATTGGATACATTAACCTCCATAGATCTTGAAAAAGAGATCGCTCCCATCCTTCAGGGAGAAGTGCAGACAGTAGTGCTCAACGGTGCGGAACTAACCTACATCAGCAGTGCCGGACTCCGCTTGCTTCTTATGCTGCAAAAAGGGATGAAGAACAAAGGAGGCTCTTTCCGGCTGAAGAATATTCAGAATGATATTATGGAAATCCTGAATATCACCGGATTCTCTCACATCCTCACGATCGAATAACAAGTATCTTTATTCCGGCAAATGACAAATACGCTACATATAAAGAATGAGCTGAAACAGCTAACCCGTCTATACGCGTTTCTGGACCAGCAAGCCGGTACTTATGAACTGGGAGAACTACAGTCGATGCAAATCAAACTGGCACTCGAAGAAGCCGTGACCAACGTCATCCAGTATGCCTATCCCGACAAAAAAGACCAGGACATCCGTATCGACATGAGCTACGAGAACAAACGGCTGACAATCGTCATAACCGATACCGGCATCAGTTTCAACCCTCTCGAAAGACAAGAGCCGGATCTTACTCTCTCACTGGAAGAACGCCCGATAGGCGGCCTCGGAATTTATCTGGTCAAGCAACTGATGACGGAAGTCAGCTATAGTCGTTCAGCCGGGAAAAATATACTCACAATGGCAAAAGACATTTGTTGATATGGCAGACTTCGACATTAGAGATATAGCAGCGCTCAAAGTAAAGCTGCAAATCATAGAGAAGCTCGTATTGGCCGACTGGATCTTGATTATCCTGTCGATGTATTACGACTGGGGAGGATGGATAGCCAGCCTGATCGGCGTTCAAATCATCCTGTATATCTACAAGACGAAACTGCGCAAGCAACTGAAACAAAAAGAGTATCTCGCCAAAGTGGTAGAAGAGCGAACGATCGAACTCCGTATCCAGCGCGACCAGGTGCTGAATGAATCCAAAAAACTGTCCGAAGCCCTCGATGCCCTGGCGAAAGCACAGGACGAACTGGTCCGCAAGGAAAAACTGGCTACTGTCGGACAATTGACGCAAGGGTTGGTCGACCGCATCCTGAACCCGATCAACTACATCAACAACTTTGCCGGCCTTTCCGTCAACCTGATCAATGACCTGAAGGGAAATATCACGGATGAGCAGGCAATCATGTCAAAAGAGAACTATGCCGACAGTATCGAGATTCTCGATATGATCAACAGCAACTTGCAGAAGATAAACGAACACGGCTGCAACACCGTCCGGATCGTCAAAGCGATGGAAGAATTATTGAAAGACCGTCACGGCGACGTCACTCCGACGGACATCTGCAACCTCTGCAAAGTGAACGTAGACGTGATCCGCAAGCAGTTCAAAGAAGACATTGAGAATAAGCAGATACAGATAGAACTCGACTGTCCGGCAGAACCCACGACCGCAGAGATCAACATTGAGCAGATGAATAAAGTGATGCTCAACCTACTCAAGAACAGCCTTTACGCATTGCTGAAAAAGTTACAGAAAAAGGACTTCACGCCAATCATCAACATACACGTAGAAAAGAGACTGAACGGGACAATTTTTCTCAGCATCCGCGATAACGGCATCGGCATCGAGGACAACATCAAAGCCAAGATATTCGAACCGTTCTTCACCACGAAGCCCACTGCCGAGGCTGCGGGTGTCGGTTTGTACCTCTGTCGTGAAGTCATCCTGAACCACCAAGGGGCCATCATCGTAAAAAGTGAAAAGGATAACTTTACCGAGTTTATGATTACGATTCCTATTTATCAAAAAAGCAACAACAATGAATGAGGACAGTATGAAAGAGTTAGAACGTCTGAGAAAACAGATTAGCCAACAGGAAAAGATGGCTTCACTCGGACTGTTGAGCGCAGGTATCGCACATGAGATACAAAACCCGCTTAACTTCGTGATCAACTTCAGCAAACTATCATGCAAGTTGCTGCAAGATATGGAAGACGTATTGGACGAACTGGAAAGCAAGCTTCCTGCCGATGCAGACGAGGAGATTCGGGAAATCATGGACGACCTCAAAAGCAACATGTGTAAGATTGAGGAAAACGGGAACCGGGCATCGAGCATCGTCCGAGGTATCCTGCTCTATTCCCGCGGCAAAGACGATGAATATATACCGACCGACCTCTGCCAGCTGACAAAAGAATATGTATGGCTTTCCTACCATGCTGTCCGTGCCAATAACAAGAGTTTCAATGTTACCATCATAGAAAAATACGACAACACGCTTCCGCCGGTCAAAGTGATACCGCAAGACTTCAGTCGTGCGGTTCTCAACCTGATGAACAACGCCTGTTATGCTGTCTTCAGCAAATCCAAAGGTGTCGTCGAAAACCCTTATAGTCCGACCATCAAGGTCAGGCTGATAAAAGATGGCGACCGGGTACGGTTGGTTATCGAAGACAATGGTTTGGGAATCACGAAAGAGGTCAAAGAGAAACTCTATACGCCGTTTTTCACCACTAAACCGGTTGGGGAAGGAACCGGTCTCGGCCTCTCTATCACCAAGTCGATCATCGAACAAAAACATAACGGAACGATCGAGATGGAATCGGAGCCGAACGAATTCACCCGTTTCACAATCACCATTCCGATTAAATAATCAGAGAAACAACGCTACTATGGCTATAAAAATATTAAGTGTAGACGACGAACTTGACCTGGAAATATTGCTGACTCAATATTTCCGGCGCAAAATAAAGAAAGGTGAATACGAATTCCATTTCGCCCACAACGGACTGGAAGCACTCCAAATGCTGCTTGCCATGCCGGACTTCGACGTGATCCTGAGCGATATCAACATGCCGGAAATGGACGGACTTACGTTACTCACAAAGATTAACGAGATGCGTAACCCAGCGCTAAAATGCATTATGGTATCGGCCTACGGCGATATGGAGAATATTCGTAGTGCCATGAATCAGGGAGCCTTCGACTTCACGACTAAGCCAATCAATCTCGAAGACCTCGAACGAACCATTGAAAAGGCAGCCGAGCAGATCGCTTTCATCAAGCAGGCACAAAGGGAACACACACAATTGGAATCCATCCAGAACGACCTGCATGTCGCCCAGGAAATCCAGCAAACAATCCTGCCCAAGACATTTCCTCCGTTTCCGGAGTTGAAATCGTTCGACTTGTATGCCTATATGAACGCAGCCAAATATGTAGGAGGGGATTTTTATGATTTCTTCCGCATCGACCAGGACCGCTTGGGCTTCGTCATTGCCGATGTGTCGGGCAAAGGTGTTCCCGCCGCAATCTTCATGGCTATCAGCCGGACTGTGATACGTGCCATCGCCCTGACCGAAAACTCGGCTTCCATGTGCATGCAACGTTCCAACAACATTCTCTGCCAAGAAAGCGTAAACGACATGTTCGTGACCGTATTCTACGGTATCCTGAATATCCATACAGGTACCGTCACCTACAGTAATGCAGGGCACAACCCGCCTATCCTGATGAAAAAGGACGGTTCCGTTTCCAAAGTGCCACCCACTGGCGACATGATATTGGGAGCGATCAACGATGCCTGCTATCACGAAAAGGAGCTGAAGATGTCACCTGGCGACAATCTCTTTCTCTATACCGACGGGGTAACAGAAGCGATGAATACGAAGCATGAACTATACAGCGAACAACGGCTGCTCGAAAACTGCCGGACACTTGCCGGAAAGAACCCGAAAGAGGTTGTGGAAAAGATAACCGAGACGGTTGGCGAATTTGTCGTCGGTGCTGTCCAATCAGACGATATTACATTGCTTTCGATCAGTTACAAAGGGTGACGAAAATGAATTGACCAAATTAAACGCACGAGTTGCCAACTCATGAAAATGGATTCCCCCAAAAAATAAATATCCCAGCCTCCAATAGGAAGCCGGGATACTTATCTTTTTATGTATAGAAATCTTGCTTACTTCAGCAAAGCATCGCGGATCCCCATGATCTCGGCATTAGCAGCACGAGCGCTCTGGATAGAAGCGACCTTTTCTTTCAGCGGAGCAATCGTTTCGCCTAACTGTTTCAAATCAGGATAGTAAGCAGCCAAATCGGCAACCACCTCTTCCAACATGCTGACACGTTTTTCCATATTTGTAGAAAGACCGGCAGAAGTAGCATCACCTTCTACAACCAATGTAGGATTGGCAACCAAACAAGCATATTCAGCAGAAGCAGCACCTAACATTTCAACTTCGGCATCTACTTTGTTTTCGGCTGCCATCTTTTCGATGATCTTGTCTTCCTGTGCGTTCAAGAAAGCTTGCAATTGCTCTTTAGTTGCATCTTTCGGAGCCTGTTCTTTCAGGATATCCAAAACAAACGACACATTCAAGTCCGTAGCCAACTTGGCTATTACGCCTTCCACTTCGGCTGTCGGCTTACCGATCGCTTTCAATACATTATAATCAGCCATATACATACCCAATGCACGGGCTTTCTGCGTCGGTGTACTCAATTCGGCAGCCTTACCAACCGGCACCATATACTTGATATCACCCACATTTACTTTTACTTCACCTGTAGAAAGACGATAAGGAATATCAGAATCCGGCATATCCTTCAACAATTGAATTGTCTCTTGTTTCAACTCCTCAGTCAACAGGTCTTTCGGAGCCTTACCTGCTATAACAGCGGCTTCTTCAGTCTTTTCGGCTTCTTCGCTTGTTTTCTTGGCTCCGTTGCAGGAAGTCATTCCAAACACTAATGCTGCTACGGCGAGCATGCTTAATACACTCTTTTTCATATTGTATAATTTAATAATTTATTATTTCGAGTCTTAAAATTCGTTCCGTTTCAAGAAACGTCCCGGAAACTCTGCGAATATAGCGATAATCGACAATAATGCAAAGAAACCTATAACCAATAAATTAAATTTATAAGTAGAAATATGATATCCGGCCCAATTTTTTTCATGGCTGTAGAAAGCGGCACGTCCGAAACGGTTGTCAGGCTCCACATAAACTTGCCCGATCGCTGGGTAGATACGATGGTTCGCTTCCTTATATAGATGACGTCCTCCAGTCCCCATAACCAGGTCTTCTATTGCCATATTATGATGGGCTTTCTTCATCTTCATCAGTTGCTCGGTCCCTTCTTTCCTGCCGCGTTCCTGCTGGATTTGATCGAGATAGGCAGTGAAGTTGTGCGCCCGTTCGTGCAAAGCGGCATCCACTTTGTCCAGATATGCCAGATATCCCTCTCCCTCCATGCGGGGAGCGATACGGGCAGCACGGCTCAATACGGCCAGCTCGTTCTCGACCGTTTTCCGCTTATCGGGATCATCTTTTAGCACAATCTGTTCTACCAAGCTGCGTACCTCCGGTAAATGAACGTTCTCGTAATATTGCGCCAGATACTTTTCTTTCTCTATCGGGAAATAAGGACGGTTATAAGCGTTGTCGCAGAACTGCTCCACCATCAACGCTTCAAAAGCCCAGCGCGAAGGGATCACCTCGCCGATCAACGGCACGATGTTCTCATCCGAAGCCCGTGTATTGAGATCGTCAAACTTGATGACCAAGCCGCAAAGCAATATTTGTGGGATCAACAGAAGCGGGATCGTGATATAGATCGCAACAACCGAGCTCATCGTCTGCGAAAGGATCAGCCCGGTCAGATTCGCTAGGAACGACGTTGCCCACAGAATGCTCCACCACGTGCCGAACATCTCGCTCCCCACTCCGATAATGGCATTCCCCACCCCGATGAACAAAAGCGATTGCAGCCCCGACACAGCCAATAGATACACCATTTTGGACGTCAGATAGCTGCTTCGGCTCAACCGAAGGAAATGTTCGCGCTTCAGGATCGTCCGGTCCTTTATAATCTCCTCGGCACTGATGCTCAATCCCATAAAGGAGACAACAATGACTGACATGAAGATATAAGACACGAAATTCTTGTTGGCAAGCAACGTATATTCATCCCCGTCCATATAGCGGGTCAGAAGGGCGACGATCAGCGCAAGCAAAGGGGCTTCCAATAACGTGATAGTCAGATATTGCTTATTCGTCAGCTTCGTACGTATATTTCTTTCCAGGAAGATCAGGAATTGTTTGAACCAGGAAGGTTTCTTCTGCTGGTTCTTCGGTAACGCTTCCTCCTCGACAGGCGAAAAAGCGGGACGGGAAGCAAGATATTCGGCATGCCATTCCTCCGGTGTGAACTTTCGGATATTCGTTTGGTTTCCAGAGTCGTCGATCTTCTTAGAGTCAATGATATTCAAAATCAATTCGGGATTCACATTACCACAGACACTGCACACGCTGATATCCGGATCAGTATACTTGGCCGCCTGCTTGAAATAGGTGATTGCCTCTATCGGGTTCCCGTCATAGATCGGATAGCCTCCTCGGTCAAGTAGCCACAGGCGGTCAAACAACTTATAGATTTCGGACGAAGGCTGATGTATATTCACCACTACCAATTTTCCCCGGTGAGTCTGTTCCTTCAGGAGCATGATTACTTTTTCGGAATCGGAAGACGACAATCCCGATGTCGGCTCGTCAAGATACAGGATAGCCGGCTCACGTATCAGTTCGAGGGCGATATTCAAACGCTTTCGCTGACCTCCACTAATCGTCTTACGAATAGGGGAACCGACTTCGAGCCCCTTTATCTCTTCCAAGTCCAACTCCTTCAAAACCTTTTCCACACGTTGCCCAATCTCCTCGTCCATCAAACGCGCGAAACAGAGCCGTGCCGTGTACAAAAGGTTCTGATAAACGGTCAACTCCTCTATCAACAAATCATCCTGCGGAACAAAACCGATCAATTGGCGTGCATCCGGAGAGTCGAGCGGATGGCCATTCACGGTGATCATTCCCTTATCGGGACGAATATTACCATTCATGATTCCCAACAAAGTCGACTTTCCAACCCCACTCCCACCCATAATGGCGACAAGCTGTCCGGATTCGAGATTGAAAGAGAAGTTATGCAACCCGTTATGGCTGTTCTTAAATGTAAAATCAATATCACGTCCGGCCAGATGAATGACTTCCTTGTGCTCGTTCTTATTAAAAACGGCAAGTAGATTACTGTAATAAACCGGCAGGAACAAAGGCCCTTTCAGCACACCGCTATGTTGCCAGGCATAAAACATATCCGACGAAAGCGGAATATCATTCATAAATACCTGCCCGTTCCCATGATAGGTGAAAATATGCTTGTCGAAGCGACGGATATAGCGCACACGGATGACCCCCTCCATCCCTTTCCGCGTGATATGGTTGACCTCCGCCTCCTCCTCTCCGCTGATCGTCAGCAAAGACAAAGAAGTTTGCCCTGTGATAAAGGCAAGCGCATCATCAAATTCTTCCTGAGGGATCGAAAAGATATCAGCTACCAGGCGGAACAGAGCCAGATGTTGGTCCGCCTCCTCGCTGTTCGTATAGGCAAACTCCACGAAACGGATCAGCAAAAGCAATTGTTCTTCGGCTCTCAACTTTACTTTCATCTGTTCGCAGATATTCCGAACAATCTGCTCTTTGTCAATCACAAAGAGCGAATCGTCATACATATCGCGCAACGCGTTGTAAAGTTCAATATACTCTTTATGGGAACGCACCCCGAAGTGGCTGGAGAGATAAGAATGAACGGCACGACTTGCCTGCTCCCTTTCAATCCGCACGGAGGAAGCAAAAATAGCAAATAGATTTAATAAGCCGTTTAATATGGTCTCATTCATTTATTTTGTCAGTGTAAGATAAATTACCTGCAAAGATAGTAAAGATTCGAAGGAAAAAACAAAGAATACCAGAAACGTAAACAGCCAAAATTATACATGATACCTTACCGGCACTACCAGAAACCTCTCTCAGCCAAGCAGCCAACTAACCCGTTTCATGCCATCAACTAAGTCAAAACACCCCAAGAACTAAATCAGAACATATAGTAAAGTATCTATTGGTAGTTACTACCTATTGCCTATACGTAGTACTATCTATCATCAATTAGTAGTTACTACATATTCGCGATAGATAGTAACTACATATAAATAATATGCAGTATGTTTTGAATTAGTTTACTATGACTTTCGAAATAGTTTATGGCATGTTCCGGACCAGTTACTCTTTTAGAACAGACAGATTCCGAACAAAGTAGCAGAAAACCAAAGGTTTCGGATCATAAGGAATATATACAATAATGTATAGAGAATTTTAAATGTCAGAAAACATTTTATCAATAGTCATTTTTACAGCTTGGGTTACTCTCTCTGAACTGCGCCCTAAAGCCTCACAGATTAAAAAGGTATTGACACCTGATCTCTTTAAGACTGTCCATAACGCTTTAACCAAATTGTATCCATATCAGAAAAAGGAATATCCAAATGCTTGTTGAATTTTATAAGAGAGTGCATAGTACATTTATACATATCCGCATAACGTAAACGATTTGCTGATTCAAGCTCTTGAATATACTGGTTAAAGACCTCTTGTACAGTTTTACGCTTTACTGGTTTGTTCACCTTCTCCATTAAAGACGTTGCTGTAAATTCTTTTTCCTGTGATTTGAACTCTATAACCTTATCTGTATAGACTTTTACTTTCTCTGCTATCAACCTCTCTATATACTCCTTATTTGGACATTTAGAAGTTGGTTTGTTGGCTTTAAAGTCCCAATATTTAGGCAATATGGAAATACCAAGACTTTGATATTTCATTTTCCGATCCTTACAAACACGAATCATCAAAGGTGATTCATTGTTTTTCAACACTTTAGATTTGTAACATACGACATTGACTGTTGTACTCATGGTTTAAACGCTGGTTTAAACATCGGTTTAAACAAACCACCAAAACCACAGAAAACACCATAAAAAAAGCAGTTACCTAAAAAGATAACTGCTTGATTTTGTGAGCCGAAAGCCGGACTTGAACCGGCGACCTACGCATTACGAATGCGTTGCTCTACCAGCTGAGCTATTTCGGCGACATTTACTTCCTGAATGCGGGCGCAAATATAATATGTTTATTTGACATCTGAAAGAAGTTTTGCTAAAAAATCATCTAAATCTGCATCCAAATCTTTTAAAAGAGGATCATCCAAACGAAGATTTTCATCGTCCAAGAACAGAAGTTCCTCAATGACAGAGAAATCCTCGTCAGTCAGGCTTACCGAGAACGGTTTCAGAAAACAAGGGTTATCAAAAACTTTTTTTGTAACCAGAACGGCAAGCACAGCTTTCAAAGTTGCAGCAACCTGTTGAGTAAATTGATCATCATCACATGCCGTATTCACCCAATCGAAAATGATTGTCTTTTCAACCAGCACATCCTCTTCATCATAAATAAGCAATTCACCACTTTCAGCATCTACCTGCACGTATAAATCGCTGTAACAGTTGCCAGCTTCATTCGCAGCAAGCTTATTGATGGCCGAATTGAAAGTCGTTTCTATGACAGCCTGAACCTTTGCATTATTTGCACTCATATCTTAGTTATTTATTCTTTATTCGAAACGTCTGCCAAAAGTAATAATAATTCAGAGAATATAAGATTATTATTCTCCAAATTGCTTATTTAGTTTCTGATCTGAACGGATACGCTTGCCAAGAGCCTCTACATACAGCCGTTGCATTTTCGTGTAATTATAATCTTCGCCCTTTTTATTATTAAAAATCTCGTAAGATTTAGCAGCCCAGTCATAGGCATCCTTCAACTGAGTCTTCATTTCATAAAACAAAGCCAAGTTCGATGCAGCCTTTGCCCGCTCTTTCCAACGTGAAGAATTTTCATACACATGCTTCCAACGTGAAGCCGCTTCCTCCCATTTGTCAGACAAGGCATAGGCGGTCGCTTCTTTCCAACGCGCCCCCTCACCTTTATAGAACCAACGGCTTTCATTATCCCAATGAGGAACAAAGTTCGGAGTAACCTTCCTACCAATATACTGCCCAGCAGCCCGTAAAGCTTCATCCGGCGACGGTAAATAAAGTTTCAACAACTCCATATTGTCCGCACTTTCAGACCAGAAAACACTATCCTGCACGTAAACAGTAGCCAACGGATTATCCCGTCCGGGAAGATAACCACGGACGACCCCAGTAATCTCGATATCGACTCCTCCCACAACAAAGCCTTCGGCAAAAGCGACAACATCCTTTTCCATCCGGAACAACAGGCGATCGAGCGAAATAACAGCATCCGTCCCTGTCTCCCGGCACAATTCTTTCACCGTTTCGGGTGTCAACTTTTCATCCACCAAATATTTTGTATCCTGACGAGTGCCATCATGATAGAGAAGAACATCATTGAAAAAAGAGACATCCACAATCGATTTGCCTAAGGAATGGCAGGCATCATACAAAGCGCTATCCGCATGGGCACGGGCCGTGTCCTGCACAGTTCCATATAAATTATAGGTATAGCCGACATCGTCGGGCTGGGGAACGGCGTTATTAACAATCAAAACCTTGTCGACATTCTTCGGGAAAGTAATCTCGGCCGGATTATAAGTTTCTATTCCAATATATTCAATGGTGCTGCACGCCGAAAACAGGCAGGCCATCAACAGATACAACGTTGTTCTCATCTTTACATTTATGATTTATAATTTATGAATTATGCTTCACAACTTGTGCTTCATAAATCACAAATTATAAATCATAATTCTTATCATGCCATATCACTAACGGCCTTGAAATAGCCGATAGACTCTGCGATACCGAGGAAAGGATCTTTCATGTCCTTTTCGAACTCAAGACTGCACATTCCTGTATAGTTCACCTCGCGCATCATACGAATCAATGCGGGGAAATCGATCTTTCCGCGCCCGATCTCAATGCCGCGTCCAGCCTTTGAAGAATCCGTCACATCCTTAATGTGCATATCGAACACACGGGTATGATATTTCTTCAAGTCAGCAACAGGATCACAACCGTTACGCAGATCGTGACCAACATCCAGACACATACCGATACGCGGGTCCAAATCTTTCGTATGTTCCCAAACGTCCGTTGCATCCGGATAAGTCTTGATATCGGGTCCGTGCAAATGGATCGCATAATTGAAGTCGTACTCTTTCACTTTCTTGTCCACATAGGGCAAAAGTTCGTAATTCGGTACGCCGACAATCGTTTTCACGCCTACTCGTTTCGCATATTCAAAACCACGATCTATTTCAGCCTCGCTCTTCATATAGATAGGACCGACAGCATATCCAGTCACACCATAAGAAGCGCATTTGTCATGGAAAGCCTTGATTTGATCGTCATTGCTATCCAACGGCAGGTGAAAATCCTTGATACAAAGATAATGAATATCCAGACGCTGCAAAGTTTTTAACGTAGTTTCCAAGTCAAAGTTTACAAATGTATACCCGGCCATACCCAAATGAAAAGGATTTACGGCCTTAGCAGCCTTAGGCTTCACGGGATCGGGCAATCCGGCCTTTGCTACGCTTGCCGTACCCAACAGGATAGCTCCTGCCAGCCCTTTCTTAAAAAAAGATCTTCTTGATTTCTCCATGATATTAAATTAAAATTATGTGTTTGTATATTATGACAGCAAATATAATCTTTTTTTAGTGTGCACGATAACATTTAGAAAGAAAATAGAAGGCTTTACAATAATTAATCCATGATTATACACGAGGCAACTTTACATAAAAGACAGAACCTTCACCAACTTTCGAAGTTACACGGATGGATCCGTTCATTTTTTCAAGCAAGCCTTTACAAATAGCCAAACCGAGCCCAACCCCCTTGTTCCAGTCGTCAAGCTGGACGAAACGGCTGAATATCTGCTCCTGCTGTTCCTCTGGAATCCCTTCTCCCGTATCTTGCACGAAAAAACAGACTTCGGATTCTGCAGCCTCATAACCGAAACGGATAAAACCGGCTTTCGTATGTTTAATTGCATTCGTCAATAAGTTTGTCAGTACTTGCGTCAAGCGATTACGATCAATATACAGCATACAGGGAGGACAATCGGCCAGTTGCAATTCCACCCCTTCATTCATTCTGAGCAAGATGACATTATAAATCTCACTCATCAGAACAGGCAGGTCGTATTCAGCATAATGAAGCGATATCGTGTTCGATTCGATCTTCGAAATATCCAGCACATCTGAAATCAATCGTTGCAACAGATCATTATTACTTTGGATAATATCGGCAAATTGCCTACGGGCTTCCTGGTCTTCTTCATCGATCAGCACTTGGGAAAAACCGACAATCGCATTCAATGGTGTACGAATTTCGTGGTTCATATTAGCCAGGAAAGCAGATTTCAGCCGATCCGACTCCTCTGCTTTTTCTTTTGCTTTTCTCAATTGCATACTATGCCGACGGTGTAGATATACAAGAAAAAACAACAAACAGCAGACGAATACGAGGGCAATCACACCGGTCCAAAGATAAAACAACCGGGTACGGTCACGCAACGCTTCCACCTCCAGTTTCCGGTTGGCTAGTTCCAACTTGTCGATGTTGTGCCGGGTCCGCATATTAGCCAACTCCCTATAGTAGTTCGCGGTAGACAACGAATCTTTTTTTATCGCATATAACCGGAAGACCTCCGCCGCCTCCTGGAAACGCCGGGCTTCAACCAGCAAGTTTCCTTTGCTATTCAGTAAATTAATATAGGTAGATGTTCTGTCCAGATGCTCATAGCACTGCAATAATTCATCGTACAAGGCTATCGACTTATCCAGTTCCCCGATGTTCTAATAATACACGGCATAGATCGTTTTTATCTCCAACTGCCTATTGGCTATATTATACTCTTTCAGCAGAGCTTCGGCCTGTTTTAAATATCTCAGCGCCAAATCATTCTTGCCCAAATGAAGATAGGTCATGGCAAATCCACGATTCATCGTATATTTAAGAGTGCTAACCCGATTCTCGTCATCCAGTTTTACGATACCATCCCGATCACACTGATCGAGATACTTCTTCAACAATCCTAAATATTCCAGTTTCTTTTCTTGCCCCGGCGCTTTATTCAGAAGCTGACGAATAATATTGATACGTTTGACAAGTGGAACGTCTTTCTTTTCCATTCCTGCTAGGATATCTTCATACAAAGCCAGCCCTTCCTGCTTCAAATCATTGGACAAATAGTAATCAGCCAATGCCTGGTTAGCCATATCTATCCCATCCGGATAATCAAGATCCAAAGCCAATCGCTTCAGAGAATTGATGCTATCCAGAGCCGCCTTATTGTTTTTTCCTCTTGTCAAGGCATAAACATACCAGGCTTTCATGCGGAAAAGTTCTTCCAATCTGTTTTGCTTATATAATAATGGTAGGGCTTGTTGCATGTAATAGACCATGCTGTCGACTTCACCCCCATAATAATGTTTCGCTAGCAAGAAAAGAGCTGTACCTTCATAATAGGTATTCCGACGCTTACGAGACTCGTTCAGCAACCTGTTGAAAAGCACTTGCCTGTCGCTTTCGTCCAGCTTCCCCATAACGGTATCACACAGATGTCGCAAGAACAACGAATCTGCACCCAATTGCCATTCTGCAGGCAGAGCCTTGCATGTACAACAATAACTCCATAATAATAAAATTACCCCCAATAAAAGCCTTTTCATCCACTAGTTATTTTCCAGAATCACACTTATGCCTTCTGAATGGGTTGAGTAACGTAAAAGACATAGCCAGCTCTCAATTTGGAAGTCACGGCAATCGTACTCCCATTTTTGGTATGCCTTCACCCGTATCCTTAACAAAGAATTTAATCTCCGTCTCCAATACCTCATACCCAAAACGAATAAAACCTTTTTTCCGTATGCTTCATCGCATTATTCAGCAAGTTAGTAATTATTTACGTAAGACGGCATACGATCCGTATAAAAATTTATCGCGGGACATTCTTTTAACTCCAAAACAACCTTTTCAGGCATACAAAGTTGCGTCGAACTATAAATCTCATCCATCATTTCGGGCAAGTAAATATTGAAGTTTCTCCGTTCCATCCTTTCTCCGGCAGGAAGAGCCATTAAAGCAGAACGCAAACTATCTGTCTCATTGTTTGCATTCAACAAGACAGTAGTTTGCGTCAATAACATAAGGCCAACCAGAAGAAATACTTCATCTGGTTATATTTCTAAAGCCTACTTCTTCAAAGCTGCGATGCTTTCCTCTATAGACTTGATTTTACTTTCTGCATCGGCCTGTTTCTTACGTTCCATTTCAATGACTTTGGCCGGAGCCTTGCTTACAAAACTTTCGTTGCTTAACTTTTTCATGACAGAAGCCAGGAAGCCTTGCTGGTATTTCAGTTCGTCCTGAAGCTTAGCCAGTTCCTCCTCTACGTTGATCATATTACCCAATGGGACAGCATATTCCGTCGTACGCACCAGGAAGGAAGCAGAACCGGCCGCTTTTTCTTCCGTACGGATGATAGACGACAAATTACACATCTTGGCAATTACGGCATTGAAGTGATCGTTGTGTTCACCCAATACCTGCAATTCCAATGCTTCCTTATTCGGTATATTTTTCTGAAGACGTATCGTACGCACTCCACCCACAATTTCTTTTGCAATTTCGAAGTCTTCCAGATATAAGTTATCAACAGGAGCAACCTCCGGTATCAGTGCGACCATCAAGCTCTCGCCTTCCTTACGCGGCTCCAACGCTTGCCACAACTCCTCTGTAATAAAGGGCATAAACGGATGAAGCAGGCGAAGCAGAGCATCGAAGAAGCCAAGTGTCGATAAGTAAGTTGACTTATCAACAGGCTGTTGATAACCCGGCTTAACCATTTCTAAGTACCAAGAAGAGAACTCATCCCAAAAGAGTTTGTAAACAGCCATCATTGCTTCACTCAAACGGTATTTGCCGAACAGATCGTCCATTTCAGCGATCGTCTTGTCCAGTTGCATCTTAAACCATTTGACAGCTGTGGCTGCCGCTTCGGGCTGTTCGATAGTTGAATCAACCGTCCATCCTTTAATCAGACGGAAAGCATTCCATATCTTATTGTTAAAGTTACGTCCCTGCTCGCACAACGCATCGTCAAAAGGAATGTCGTTTCCGGCAGGCGCCGCCATCATCAACCCCATACGCACACCGTCAGCACCGTATTGCTCGATAAGCTGCAGCGGGTCGGGAGAATTTCCCAATGACTTGGACATCTTACGACCCAGTTTGTCACGTACGATACCGGTAAAATAAACATTCTTGAACGGCATCTTACCCCGATATTCGTAACCGGCCATAATCATACGGGCTACCCAGAAGAAAATAATATCCGGTCCTGTCACCAAGTCGCTCGTCGGATAGTAGTAGTTAATCTCCTGGTTGTCCGGATCGTTGATGCCATTAAACAGAGAGATCGGCCATAACCAGGAAGAGAACCAGGTATCCAGCACATCCTCGTCCTGACGCAGGTCAGCCATCGTCAAAGAAGCGTTACCTGTCTTTTCTTTTGCCATTTCTAAAGCTTTCTCTGCCGTTTCGGCTACAACATACCCCCCCTCGGGCAGGAAATAAGCCGGAATACGGTGTCCCCACCACAACTGACGGCTGATACACCAGTCCTTGATGTTTTCCATCCAATGACGATAGGTATTCTTAAACTTCGGAGGATAGAACTTGATGTCGTCCTTCATCACCGGTTCCAAAGCGATCTGTGCGAGGTGTTCCATCTTCAAGAACCATTGCATAGACAACTTCGGTTCGATAGGCACATTGGTGCGTTCGGAAAAACCGACTTTATTTTCATAAGCTTCCACCTTTTCCATCAGGCCGGCAGCCTCCAGGTCTTTTTCGATCTGCTTACGAACATCGAAACGGTCCATACCGACATACAAACCGCCAGCCTCGCTGATCGTACCGTTATCATTGAATATATCGATAGAAGGCAAATTATATTTTTCGCCCAACATATAGTCATTCACATCGTGTGCCGGAGTTACCTTCAGACAACCTGTACCGAACTCGATATCCACATAATCGTCCTCGATCACAGGAATCACACGGTTTACCAACGGAACAATCACTTTCTTCCCTTTCAACCAAGTGTTCTTCGGGTCGTTCGGATTGATACACATGGCCGTATCCCCCATGATTGTTTCGGGACGGGTTGTTGCGACAATCGCATAACGGCCTTCCGGATCACCTTCCACCTTGTAGCGGAGGTAATACAGTTTGCTGTGCTCTTCCTTATATATAACCTCTTCGTCGGACAGGGCAGTCAGCGCTTTCGGATCCCAGTTCACCATACGGACACCACGATATATCAGTCCTTTATTATAGAGATCGACAAAAACCTTGATCACACTTTCGGAACGCAGTTCGTCCATCGTGAAAGCCGTACGGTCCCAATCACAGGATGCCCCCAGCTTACGCAACTGCTTAAGGATGATGCCTCCGTGTTCTTCCTTCCATTCCCAAGCATGTTTCAGGAAGTCTTCACGTGTCAGGTCTGTCTTCTTAATTCCCTGCTGTGCAAGGCGATTCACGACTTTCGCTTCGGTTGCAATGGAAGCATGGTCCGTTCCCGGCACCCAACAAGCGTTCTTCCCCTGCATACGGGCACGACGGATCAGAATATCCTGAATGGTATTGTTAAGCATGTGTCCCATATGAAGCACGCCTGTGACGTTTGGGGGCGGAATAACAATCGTATACGGCTCACGACCATCGGGTTTCGACTTGAAAAAGCCGTTATCCAACCAATACTGATACCACTTACCCTCTACTTCTGCGGGGTTGTACTTACTTGCAATTTCCATATTGTTTCCTTCTTTTTTATCTTTGTTCAGGTTCGGGCAAAAGATGCCAGCCTTTTCAAATTGCAAAAGTACAAAAATAATTTGGACAACTAAAAATATGGGTTGTGTCTTTGCAAACACAACCCATATTATGATCTCTTTGACCTGCAAACCTAACAAGCCGAATAAACTCCATTTTCCTGTTCTATTCTATCAATTTATACACTTCACAAGCTGCCATCAAAAAAACTCCTGTACCATAAACTTGCGTCATTCTTTTTTCTATTCTTTTTGGGTCTTGCCCTACCGGTTGAACCCAGCCAATCTTTCCTTCCGTATCAACAGATGCAACCAGTGCTTTCCAGCCTTTTGTCACAACAGGTAAATATTTATCTTTAGAAAGATATCCCTCATTGATACCATAGGCTAAAGCGTACACAAACAAACCAGTGCTACTTGTTTCTGGATCAGAATAAGTCACAGGATCCAACAGACTTGCATGCCAAAATCCGTCCTCACACTGCAATTCTACAATACGATTACTCATTTCTTTAAACAACTTCACATAAAATGGACGGAATTTCCTATCATTCTCCGGTAAAGTTTTCAATAGTTCTGCTAAGCCTCCCATAACCCAGCCATTGCCTCGTCCCCAAAAAATCTTTTCACCATTAGCTTCCTTTTTCCCAAAATATTTGGCATCACGATAGAACAGTTTTTCCTCTTTATCATATAAATGATCATAGGTAATCTTAAACTCCTTATCAGCAAACTCCATAAATGCCTTGTTACCTGTTAGAGTATATAAACGAGAATAAACAGCCGGAGCCATATATAACGCATCACACCACCACCAACGATCACTATGTCCTTTCGTTATATCAATATTTCCTTTCGGCTGATGGTCAATCACCCATTCTCCTCTTGCCAATGTAGGAACAAGCATATGTTCTTTTTTATATCGACTATACATATCCAGATAAGCCTGAGCTACACAAATATCATCTGCATTATACATCCGATTCCCAACCTGCCAATATTCTTTATCAAAAACGTTTTCCAAATATTTAAAGTATTTGATATTATCACTTAAATCGGCCCAGTCAAACATGCCATTGTATAATACACCATTTCTCCATCCCCGTGCCACATTACTATTAAACGGTGCAATTTCATAATCCCGTAACTGCCAATCAGCAACTGCGGTTGCGACTGTCATTATAGCATCTTTACTCAAACTACCATCAAATCCTTTGGCTTTTTGATTCACGCGAATTGCAGATTCATAAGATCGGAATCCCGGATATTTATAATTATATACCCATAAAACATCAGGTAGGTTTCCTGAATGATTACGAACTACAAACGGACGGATATTATCTCTTTCCGAATCTTTTGTTACAGCTTCTGATTTCCAGATATTTTCATTCCCAGTCAACGTCCACTTCTCTATTTCAAAAACATTATTAATCGGACGGGAAGTATACACAATAGAAGGGTTCTCATGATCCAGATAAACTCCTCCCGAATAATTTTCCTCTGTTTCCAAATAGTTTTTATTGTTGTAATCATTCCTCATAAAGCACAGAGCAGCATCTGTGATCTTGATATTGTTCCATTTCTTTCCATCCCATTTTGCATACCAATAAGAATGAATGCTACGCGCATGTGAAAAGCGTGCATACACCAATACTGGATTTTCCTTTTCATCAAAAGCGACATCCCAAATCCAAGCCTTATCAAATGTTTTCGTTGCGTCATATACTTTATCTGTCTGACTCGGCATAACAGGCCCTAACTTTCCCGATATAACAGAACCATCCGCCTTACAAAGCTTTCCATCCTTATACATCATAAAATAAATCGAATTTGTTGCCCTATCACGTGGATGAGCATCAGTAAAAGCAAAAAAGATTTTGTTTTTATGATTAGTTGTCACTTTCATATAAGGTCGTCCGCTTTCACCATACAAAGAATCATTCACAACTATACTAACCGGATCACTCCAAGTTTTCATATCATCGCTGTATATACAAGTTGGTTTGAAGTTTCGCCCTCTAAAGAATAAATAAGTACGGTCAGCCTCTTCCGATAACATAGCGGCATTCGTATAACAAACACCCAAATCACCCGACATTTTCGGATCAATGCTTTGCAAATCTTCCCAGGAGGATATATCCGCCGGATTTTTACTTATAGCATAATATATAGGAGAATTTACAGTTCCTCCATGTGCCGAGAAATAGATAACCAGCCTTTTATCCGGCAACTCCATAATAGAGGGATTCGCATGATCATCATAATTGAATTTATCACTCAACTTATATTGCTGTCGATGCTGAGTAGCCGGATCATAACAGAAAGCCCAAATGCTCCCCTCTTTATCAACAAAACCACCAAACATTTTGTTATCCACATAAATAGCCCGTGGATCAGAAAACCAGCACCACGCTCCATCATTAGTTATAAACGCATAATCCTCTGCATAGGGAGGGATATTCCAATCTCTCGTCTGCGAATACGCAGACGAGACAAAAAATATCAAAGTCAATATCAAATACAAGACCTTTTTCATTTTACAATACATCATTCTTTCATACTCTTTGAATATAAATTCACAATCATCTTACCAACCAGGATTCTGATCAAGGCTTGGATTCAAATCGCGTGCATCTTGAGGAACAGGCCAAAGGTACATATGGTCATCCCACACTCTCTTTTCCATAAATATATTTTCACGCTTACCTGTCTCTTTATTCATCAACGCTGCTCCATATTGGTCTCCATTTTTGACTTTATCACCAATACGCCAACGAATAATATCATAATACCGAAGTCCTTCAAAAGCCAGTTCGATACGCCGTTCATGACGAAGTTTTTCCCTCATTTCACTTTGTCCTCCCACATTGTCGATCAGAGGCATTCCGGCACGACTCCGTATCCTGTTAATCAGATCAGCCGCTTCCTGCAAATCTCCTCCAGATTCAATTAAAGCCTCAGCACGCATTAACAAAATATCTGCATAACGAATTAATGTAATATTCTTATATGCTTTCGTACGATCTTCGTTATCGCCATTCATATCTACCCATTTTGTCAAAGAATAGCCTGTACTCCACGGTTTATTTTTTATATAATCCAAACCATTTTCGTCTGCCGGATCAAAAACAAAAGCAACAGCATCGTTCTTTATCCATTCCCATCCAGGTGTTATAATTGTTTGTTTCAAACGCGGATCCCGAAATTCATACTCACCATACTTTCCTGCTGCATCTATAGCTTGCCGTTTGGCAACATGCTTACAACCTAATGATTCACATTCGGATATAGAATGTCCTTCTATACATTCATATTCATCAACCATATTTTCAAGTGCCATCATTCTTCCCCATCCAGCATACGGAGAAGCACCCGGAGAAAGATTACGATTCAAGTCATGAAGTTTCAGAGGATCAGAGTACTGAAATTCAAAAATTATTTCGCTATTCGCACCATCAGTCTGAGGCCTAAACATACTTTCATAAGAAGGATATAATGCATATTTACCACTTTTCATAACAGCTTCAGTCTGTGCCAATGCTGTTTCATAATCCTTTTCAAACAAACTGATACGTGCAAGAAAAGAGCGGGCAACCATTTCATTGACACGGCCACTCTCTTCTGTCGGCTTTCTCTGAATATCGACTAAAACTTCATTCATTTCTGTTTGAATAAATTTCCAAATTTCATTTCTGGATGTACGACCAACTTTTAACGATTCATCAACTGTCAAAAGATGGTCAACCAAAGGAATATCACCGAAATAAAACATCATATCATAAAACATCCAGGCACGGATGAAACGAACTTCCGCTTTCATATGCACATAACTATCCTCAGCCAAAAAATCTTTTGCTTTTTCCAGCCCTTCCAAGACATAATTCAACTGTGCAATCTCTTCATATTTCCATTCGTCTTTCACCTGTTTGGTAAAAGCAGTCAAAGAGCCATCTCCCATAACATTTGTAGCACGCCAAATCCCATTGTCCGAATAACCATCGCGATAAGGTATGATATCATGATCCGGAAGATAATTATAGCAATTATCAACCATCATCTGTGCCTGTGTCGCATCTTTCCACCAACTATCATCCGATATTTGATGTAAAGGTGGTTTGTCCAGATAAGAATCACAACAGATAAAAGAACAAGCTATAAAAGCCAAACATGTATATTTCATTATATTTTTCATGATCTTCTAATACTTAAATAATTAAAACTGAACATTTAATCCAAAAGAATAAGTCTTAGCCAACGGATAGGTAAACGCGTTTTCCGTCTCAGGATCATATCCTGGAACGAAACTATCGATTGTAAACAGATTATTTGCCGAAAAATAAATACGAGCATACCCCAAGCCAAGAGCAGAAAGAACACTCTTCGGTAATTTATACCCAAACTGCAGATTCTTCAGACGAAGATAACCGCCATTAATTTTCCAGAAATCAGATGTATCATAGTTAAAATCACCTTCCGCATTCGGCAATACACGAGGATACTTTGCACCAGGATTACTCTCAGACCAATAATCCATATGCTGTTCCATCAAAGGGGAATCTGCAAAAGGACGAACCCCCGGACCAGTCATGATATAATCTTTTTTACCGATACCCTGAAAAAAGACAGACAAATCAAAACCGTTATATTCTCCATTCAAACGAACACCGAAAAGATAATGTGGATTCGGATCACCTATTACAACACGATCAGCCCCGTCTATTTTTTTATCATTGTTCTGATCAACATATCGGACATCACCCGGCTTGTTCTTCACGTTTTGGAATGGCGCCTCAGCAATCTCCTGTTCAGATTGGAACAAACCAACCGACTCATATCCATAGATAGAATTCATAGCATAGCCTACATTTGTATATTTACTGCCATTAATCCAAGCGTTTGTTCCACCAATACTTTTGACTTCGTTCTTATTGTTTGAAACATTAGCAGAGATACCATATTTAAAATTTTTGATCTGATCATTCCAAGAAATATCCAATTCCCAACCCCGATTCGAAACTTCTCCAATATTCATTTTCGGCTTATCCAATCCATATTCTAACGGAACAGGAAGTTCAATCAAAATATCACGTGTGTCCTTATTGTAATAATCGAACGTAAAACCAAGTCTATTCTTCAACAATCGCATATCCACACCTATGTCAAACATATAAGTCTTCTCCCAACCCAACTCATTATTTCCTAATGATTTTAAATAAGCCGTTTGTTTGTATATATTGTTCAAGACAACATTCCCCATCGTTATAGTCGTATAGCTCGGATACAAACTCATTTTCGTATCCGGATCCGTCAAACCAGAAGAAGCACCAGCTATACCCCAAGATCCACGTAACTTCAAATCATCAAGAAAATGAGAAGTCTCTTCCATAAAAGATTCTCCCGTAATACGCCAAGCAGCCGATACAGTAGGGAAAGTAGCCCAACGATGTCCTTTCGAAAAATAAGAAGAACCATCCGAACGGAAACTTGCAGACAAAAGATATTTACCTTCGTAATCATAATTCACACGTCCGATCACAGAGGCCAGACTCCAATGAGCTGCAGTCCCTTCATTGCTCCAATTATCTTTAGAACCAGCATCCAGCACGTAAATCAAATCGGTCGGGTATCCATCCCTAAATGCAGTCACATCATTCGTCTTTTCATTCTCAGCCTGAAAGCCTGCAAGAACATCGAAATTATGTTTACCGAAACTCTTCTTATAGTTCAACAAAGCCTGCATGTTGAAATACTGCTTATAATCACGTTCCTCTTTCAATGAATTCACTCCATTTTCATATTGTTGTTTAGTAAAGTAATCTGTAAAATATATTTTTCGGTTATGCGTGGAAACATTGTCAAAAATGTAATTTACATTTGCAATACCTGTAAATGTCAAGCCGTCTATAATCTTATAATTCAGTTTAAATATACCATTTGCATCATGCCGATCCTTATAACCATGCCCCCGCTCTTTCAGGTAGGCAATCGGATTTATTACCAGCTTGGAGTTATAACCATAACTACCATCCGTATAGTAAGCAACATCAACAGGATACATTTTATAAACATCTTTAATAATGTCATTAAAGCCGACAACTTCATCTTTTTTCCGCTGTGTATAACGAATATCAAACGATACATCCAAACGTTTATTTAAGACAACATCTACATTGGAACGAACATTAAATATATTCTGCGTGATTTCTGGAATAACTCCCGTCTGATGATCAACACCTGCACTCAAATGATACTTTACGATTTCATTACCTCCAGAAGCCGCAATAGAATGGCGGGTAGTAATACTGTTCTGAAAAACAAGATCAATCCAGTTCGTATTAGGATAACGATTAGGATCCGTCCCATTTGCAAACTTTTGAATATCTGTGTCCTGATAAACAGGAGATCTGTCCATATTCGCATTAGCTTCGTTTAATACACGAGCATAATCTGCAGAGCTCATGACTTTAGGCATATCAGTAGGCGTATTAATCCCTACTGAGCCATTATAACGAAATGTCGGTTTCCCTGTTTTCCCCCGTTTTGTCGTAACCAAAATAACACCATGAGCAGCTCTTGAACCATAAATAGCAGCAGATGCAGCGTCTTTCAAAACCGTTACGTTTTCAATATCATCTACGTTCAGATAATCAAATTCACCAGGTACACCATCCACCAAAACCAAAGGAGAACCGGATTCATTCAGCGAAGTCGCACCACGCAACTGCATCTTTGCAGCCTCACCCGGACGGCCGGAACTTGTTACACTCAATCCCGGAACTTGCCCCTGCAAGGCTTCGGAAACAGATTGTACCGGTCTATTTTCCAATGTTCCGGCTTGTAAAGAAGATACAGACATTGTCAGATTCCCCCTTTTCACTGTACCATATCCGACAACCACCACTTCATCCAGACTTTGTGAATCTTCTTTTAACACGATTGTCCAACTTTTTTGCTTTTTCACCGGAATCTGTTGCTCCATATAGCCAATATAAGAAATGACGAGGATGGCGTCGTCAGAAGGGACTTCTACCGAGAACTTTCCCTCTACATCCGTTACTGTACCGATAGTAGTGCCTTTCACAAACACATTTGCACCGATCACCGACAAACCGGTTTCGTCTGTAATGACTCCTTGGATGACTTTTCCAGATTGCTGGACAACGGTATCAATCTGTGCCTGCACACGTTTTGTCAATACGATATAATCGTCCTCAAAAACATATGACACCCCCGAACCTTCAAAAATACGGTTCAAACAATCCACTACCGTGTTTGTACCCTTCTGTAAAGAGATCGTTTTATTTGCGTCAATTTCTCCTTTATTATAAACAAACATATAACCGGTTTCATTCTCGACCATTTTGATAAAAGACCCGATAGTCATACGTTCATTCGTAATATTCACTTTTGTTGTCTGGGAACTTGCATTCGACGCATAAGATGCAAAAATGCAGACGAACAACAATAATGCAGATATTCTCATAATATTAAAAAACTTCTTAAAGCGTTTTCTTTGACATAATAAGACTGACAAAGCATATTTTTCCATACCTTTGTAAAATTAAATGTTTAATACTTTTTTCGACTAAGAGTGTTAGATATTACAGCTGGCAGGTGCTGTAACACCTGTCAGTTTTTTATAAAAAATGACTATTCTAAATCATAGGCATACTATTTTTAAGGTTACACATGTTTTTCCTGTATTTATAAGTTTAACCCTCAACATCTGAAACACCACTATGAGCACCCTGCTATTAAACATTATTTAACTATTCAGTTTTTCATACGAAAGGTTATACCAAGGGCAACCATAGCTGTGCGCCATGACACAAAAGCCTTATATTTCCTTCAGAGGATTATCTATTGCAATACGATCAAGTTCTTATCGTCATCCTTCGTATACTTAAACGGATATACGATCTGGAGTTTCCGCAAAACGCTTTCCACTCCATCCCGTTGCCTGAATTTACCGGTATAGCGAAAGTTTCCGAGTTTCGTGTTTTTCACGATGATCGACACATCATAATAGAGTTCCAATTTCTTAATGATATCTGTCAGCAACATATCGTCAAAGATAAAAATACCCTCCTTCCATGCCATAAAATCAGTATTCTCGAATGAGGAGACTTTGGAAGAATGATCCGAAACAACGAGCTGCTGCCGAGGTTGCAAAGCATAGCTGCTATTCCTGTCATGCACACAAGAAACGGAAACAGATCCTTCGACCAATGAAGTTACAAAATATTCTTCCATATCGTAAGCATTCACGTTGAACTTCGTTCCGGTGACCTGAATATCCATTTTGTTTGTCTTGACCACAAAAGGATTCCCTGCTGCTTTCTCCACTTCGAAAAAGGCTTCACCATGCAGTTCGACCTCCCGTTTTTTTGGGTCGAAACGTTCAGGATAACGCAAGGTGGTGTTGGCATTTAACCAGACTTCAGTACCGTCGGCAAGCAAGACTTTGGCACGCTGACCGGCCGGAGTCGAAAACTCCTGATAGCGGACAAGCTCTTCCTCTTTGTTTCCCGCATAATTCATTAGCAGATAAGTCGACAAGACGGAAAAGAGCATAATCGCAGCATAACCCGCCACTTTACGCAGACTAAATAGCAACGCACGTTTCTTCCGCATACCGACAAATAAGCGATATTGCCTGTCCGAAGCAGCCCCATCCTCATTCGCCATAGAAATAAGCACAGACAGATTTTGTATCCCGGCCGCCTCTTTCCTAAGCTCTTCATTTTCTTTCAATTGCTGAAAAAGTATTCGTCTTTCTTCTGCTGAAATGTCTCCTGCCAAATATTTTGATAACAGATCGTACATACTTTCTTTTGTCATTATACATTAAGTTAAACCCTCACCGCGGAACGTACCACTATACCCCAGTTCAAAATAAACATTAATTAACTAGAAACAACAATAATGGCAAATAGTCTTTCAGTGCCACACGTAACTTTTTGAGAGCTGTAACCATCTGGTTCTCTACCGTATTCACGGAGATTCCAAGCTCGTCTGATATTTCCTTGTATTTAAGCCCTTCGATGCGGCTTTTGATAAAAATTTCACGGCAACGTTCAGGTAACGTGTCAAGAGCACGCCGGATAATCTCCTGCAACTCCTCTTCCGACTGGTAGGAATAGTCGAACGCTTCCAAAGCATACAGTTTAAATCCCAGCTCCTCTTTCATCTGACTATTATATTCTTCTTCAATTAGCTTATGGCGCAGGAAGTTCAGGCAGCGGTTTTTCACCAATGTAAACAGATAAGTCGTAAGCGTAAAAGATATCTCGATTTCCTCCTTTCTTTCCCAAAGTGTAAGAAACACATCGTGCACGATATTCTCCGCATCTTCGTTTGCAGGAACATAGTTCTTGGCAAAAGCGAACATCTTCGGATAATACAGCTTATATAGCTTCTCAAAATCTTCTTTAAGGTATAACATCTCTGTCAAATTTCATCTTTCTAGCAAAAATAGTATATTATTTCAGAGTTCAAACATCTGCCTACAAAATAATCTTATTCATACCAGCAGTCTCCGAACACAGATTTTACCAGCCCAATAATAATTGATACAATTAGAATCCTTAATGGTAATCAAAGGTCTTTGTTAAGGACATAGTTTTTGTAAATAGCAGCAAAGTAAAATCGGCAGGCAAGAAAGGAAGCGAAAATACATGGTAACCGTATCAGATAATCACTTAATCACTGCCGGAAAACTCCGATTTTTCCATCTTCCGTCAGAGTTTCAACCGTAATCCGGGGATATTTACAACGACTGTTGTTGTAAAAACGAATATAAGCCTTTCCCTGTTCATCCGTTGACAATGCCGGATTCCAATAAAGGGTACGACGATAATCATTTTCTTTCGGCAATACGCGATAATCGGGCTGATAGAAGTCTTTCACTTCACTATATCCTTCCAGCCAGGTTTTGCGTACGCCTTTTCCACCTTTCACAGAGATCTGATCTTCCGGATAAGTTTCGATCAAGACAACACACCGATATAATTTATCGATATTGATCGGTGTAAAACGCGGATCGGCATACCGGCAGATCGTTCCAAAGTCTTCACTGATATAAACGGATTTAATCGCCTCTAAAGGAAGTAAGCGGTACTTATTATAATCCATTTCATTGTGGTAGGTACGTTCGTAATTGATCGCAAAAAGGACCATTCGCCCTTTATAAAAAAGATATTCCTGACCGCCTGGACTATGCTCCCGATAGAACTCAGAATTCATATTAATCATCAGTTCATGAATATCATCGCCGATAAAACCATTACGGTCCTGAATATCGTCCATTTCGGAAGCGACATCATAATAAGCGATCGACTTGGTCCGGGTTTTATAAACTTCGGCAGCTTTATCTAGTTTCTTGGCCTTAACCACCACTTCATCGATCCGATGAATCTTTTCGTCCATTCCCAGTTTTCGCAGAGAATCTTCATACGCCTTGAATAATTGCTCCATGTTTTCTTGCATAAATACCGTATCATTCAGCTGTGTATCGGGCAAAGAGACCTTTTCATCGCCTGAAATATGCACCTGCAATTCTGCCATTGGATATCTCCGAGGCTCCGGATGAAACACCCGGTCCAGAACAATCCGATGATCTTTCTTCTTCCCCTTTTCGGAAACAGATAGAATCAGATTCCATTTTCCTTCCACCTGAGAAATAAAAGAAAACCGTCCTGAACTATCCGTAGTAAAAACATCGAAGCAGGGTGTATTCTGATCCGTCGGATTGTCTTCCTCGCCTCGCTTCGTCAGAAAAGAAGTTACTTGCACATCCGGACGCGGCTTACTACGAACCATTGAAACTACCTGGCCGTGCAGTTCGATTCCCTGCTCCGGCAGATACTTCACTTCAAAAGGTTCCACACCGGCCCAATGCTTCCATTCATAACGCCTCCAGCCTTGCACCATCAACAATTCATCCAAAGCCCGACGATGCAACGTATCATCCGACTCAAAATACCAGGAAGGACGGCGTACATACCCTTTGATTTCCGACATCAGCAACAGATCCGTCAACATCGAATGCCTGCTTTCCACTTCTTCCCGGCCATCCCGGACCGACACCGACAAGAGCGTTGGTGCCGGCTGTCCTTGTGGATCATTCACTTCGAAAGAAATACCTATTGAATCATACGGAAGATACTGTTCTTTATCCGTCCGAACAGCCAACGACAAGGTATCCGGCTTTCCAACAAAAACCAACCGGTCAGCCAAAACCTGTCCGGCTTTATCAAACAAGACCAGTTGAGATACACCTACCGGTAAATTCTTCTTATCCAGTCGAAAAGAGAAGGGCAGATTCCTCTTGACCGTCAGCATACAGAAATCATATAATTTACCCCGGCTCATAACCGCCATTCCCAATACCTGGGCCACCGTAAAACGATTCTTCTGTACCGTAATAGCCAAACTATCCGGGATACTTAGATTGTCAACCGAAAAAGCGAATCCCTGTTCCTGAGCTTCCGGTAAAGAAAAGCGATATTTCTTGTCTCGCCAAACAACTTCCGCCTTCACTTCTTCCGTATCAGCCACATAGGTAAAAACACCTTTTCCTTCGTGACTTGTCCGGAATGTCGAAACGACCTCTTTTTCCTTATTCAGGATACAACCGGAGACATCCACCGGATTACCGAAAGCATCGGTCGCTTCAAAGGCAACCCGCACCGGGACATCGCGAATCAACGTTCCGCCCTCAGGATAAAAGCGGAGATTCAGTTTCTTTTCTTTCCTGGTCTTTTCCCTTTTCTGCGGATACTTTCCCGGATGTCGGCAAATTTCTTTTTGGGTATAATCGCCTTCTGAATCCGGTTTGTCGAACACCGGGAAAATACGTGAGAAGACTGTTGCCTCTCCAAAGTTCAACATATATTTGGTATAAGCACGTACCTCATAAAAACCGGAATAGAAAGGTAAGTGCGTCAACGTAAAATTCCCCTGGCAACGACCGTTGCGGATTGGTAAAATCTGCCGGGAGACAATCTCACCTCCAGGATTCAGTAATTCCACATACAACGTCTTGCTCCACGCTGTAGGCCGATTGAATTCGGAAGTCACGACATAACACTGAAACCAAATCTGATCGCCCTGATAATAGCCGGTATTATCAAAATGCAGATATACCTTTTCCTGAGGCAAAGCCTTTCCAAACTGTTCTAAGGCAGAGACAAAACCCTGTAAGCGGACAGCGATACTGTCCGGAATCGGATATGCGTAAACCGAAACAAACCAGAGAAAGCCCAGCAATCCGATACCTCGTCTTATAAACTTACGTAAAGACATCGTCGTTTATTTAATCGCTTCTTCCAATTGTTTCTTCAGTTCTTCCATCTTCTCCGGCGAAGCCGCTACTTTCTGACGTATCTTTCCATCTTTACCAATGATTACGCAATGTGGAATATACAAGGCTCCATTCGAACCAAACGTATCATAAATCTCCTGCTTGAAAGCCTCTTGAATGCGAATATGTTCCCCTTTCAGATCATAATGAGCAGCCATCTTCTTCCATTTCTCTTCAGCTTCCGGATTATCAATCGAGAGATACAACAAAACAATATCTTTTTCCTGAGCATATTCCTGCAATGGCTTTACAAAAGCAAAGGAATCACGGCAAGGACCACACCACGTTGCCCAAATGTCCATAAAGATAACTTTCCCTTTATACGGTGCGATAATATCCTGGAAAGTTTTCGCTTGTGAGACATCCGGGAAATGAAGATCTTCCGGAATCCGGGTGTGGTTAAACGCCCGGTTCTTTTCCATTGCTTCCTGCACCAGCGGTTGCCAGGAAGTTTCCGGATATAATTGCAGGAAACGTTCGGCATAAACCGGCATCTTCGGATCGTTCATCTGCCTTTCCTGATCTTCCAGGAAAAGCTGGGCCATGGCTGCCTCTTGTGCCTTGCCCTGTAAACGATGTTCAAAACCGTAATACATCAAACCGATACCTTTTTCTACACCTTCCGGAATAGATTCCTGACGCATATAATATCGGATACCAATTTCATTGGAGACCACATCATAAAAGGCCGGACTGAAAGTACTGTTCGGATTATCCGGGATACAAAAGGCCGTCATCTGATCCAACTCGACAAACCAATTCTGCCTTGTCGCTTCCGATGCCAGATAAAATGCACCCATCGTCTGGTTCTGAAAAGCCAGCAACAACTGCATCCGTATATCTTGCCGGGCTTTTTCCTGTAAGTCTTCATCCAAACCCGCCAATTGCGATTCCAGAGAAACTGCATCTTCTTTCAGTTTTTGGGCTACAGATGTCGCTACAGTATCTTTAGCAATCTGCCAACGGTCGCCACGGCGGGCACGCAAATCCCATACATCGGCATTCAGTCGATTGAGCAATCGGGAAACGGCTACCGCCTTCTCATCCACTCCCTGGATAGCCAAAGGTTCTTGAGCCGTTGCATCTACATCCAATTGTATTTTTCCTCCTTTCGATATAACCGAACCCAATACCGCTTTTCCATACAAAATGAAATTCACCCGTTCATAATCTTCAACCGGTAACGTCAATGTAAATGTACTATCGCTTTGGATTTGTAACGTATCGATCGTTTTCGTATTCATCATGCCTGCGATAGATTGCTGGTAAACGATCATTCCGCCGTTCAAGTTCCGCACGGTTCCGGTGATTTGGATTTCTTTCTGATCCGAACAAGACAATAGGGCTGTTCCTAAAAGAAGAACACAAACGGACTTCGGCATTTTTCTACTCCAATTCATGGCATCTCTATTTCATGGCTTAAATTTAGAGCCTGTTTAAAAATGATTGAAATCTTTTTCTAAAGAAGTTTCCGTATTTGCCGGATTATTTCTTTTTTAAAGTGACCAAACTTAAAAAAAATGTATCAAACTGATTTAACGGAAACCGAGTGCAATATATAACAAAAGTGTTGAACCTGCAAGAAAGAGGAAATATGATTCGCGACTGATTTGGAACGCCATATTTTATTTAGTTAAGACCGGTTGTCAATGATGGATGCTTCCCCTAGACTTTTCCAGGTGGCAGTTGGTCTATTACTACTATCGTAAATGGGCTTCCCAATTAAACTTTGGTCACCATAACCAATATGCATGACAGAAAAGCCGCATACTTACTGATAACAGAGAGGGAATTCCTAATAAATACAAAGAAAAACAGTAACAGCCGATTTATTTTATTTGTCCGCATCTCCTTGCAGCATTGGCCAAAAGCCTGTATCTTTGTAAACTATATATAATTAGGAATATGGCAAGACGCTCAGAATACAGAGGCACAGATAAATCCAGAGCCCCTCGAGGACGTAAAGTTACAGTGAAAGAAGAGAATACGTTACTTCCTTTCCTGTTCGGTCTTTTAAACGAACAAAGTAAAAGTTCAGTCAAGGCACTACTCGCCCACGGACAGATTTCAGTCAATGGCACGGTAACCTCCCAGTTCAACACGCCGCTCACACCGGGCGACGAGGTGTTAATCAGCTACGAACGGGGAAAAGTCGAGTTCAACAATCCACTACTCACAATTGTTTGGGAAGACGACGACCTGATAGTCGTAAACAAGAAAGAAGGCTTACTTTCGGTTTCCAGCACGCGCGTGAAGGAACGGACAGCTCTTCATCTGCTCAGCGAATATGTCAAGAAGACAGATCCACGTAACAAGATATTCGTGCTCCATCGCCTGGACCGCGACACTTCGGGGCTGATGATGTTCGCCAAGAATCTGCAAGTGCAAAAGGCATTGCAATCGAACTGGAACTCTGCCATCACGGCACGCACATACGTGGCCGTAGTGGAAGGACGCCCTGAGAAAGATTCCGACCTGATCGTCTCCAACCTGACCGAAAATGCAAAGATGCAGGTGTATGTGACAGCTGAAGGAGACGGGAAAGAGGCGATCACCCGCTACCGCCTGCTGCACAGCAACGGAGCCTATTCGCTGTTGGAACTCGACCTGGAGACAGGACGCAAGAACCAGATACGCGCACAGATGCAATCAATCGGACACTCCATCGCCGGCGATTACAAGTATGGTGCGGAGACAGATCCCACCGGACGGCTGATGCTTCACGCCCGACGGCTCAACTTCATTCATCCGGTAACAGGCGAAGAGATGCATTTCGAAACACGCATTCCTGACAAATTTACCTCTTTAGCTAAATAACAAAAATAGTAAAAATAATATGAAGAAGCTCTTTAGTACCTTGATGTTGGTGCTTGTCGCACTGACCGTACAGGCACAGATTCTCCAGCCTGTAAAATGGAAGATACAACTGAACGACTCCGGCTCCGCAGAGAAAGAGATCGTTTTTACCGCTACTGCCGATAAAGGCTGGCATTTGTATGACCAGGACTTGCCGGAAGGAGGCCCTGTCTCCACTTCGTTCACATTCGAGACACTGAAAGGAGCCGAGCTGATCGGCAAACCGACTTCATCTGTCAAACCGACCACCGTATACGACGAACTGTTCGCCATGAACCTGCGTTGGTATCCGGGGACCGTTTCGTTCACCCAAAAGTTCAAAGTGACTGACCCGGCCAAGTTCAAAGCCGAAGGTGAAGTGGAATTTATGGCTTGCAACGACGAGACTTGTCTGCCCCCCGATCGCGTCAGTTTTTCGTTCGACAAAAAGAATATAAAGATGACAGCCGCCGCCGAAACAGTGGTCGAAAAACCGGAAGTCGAACAAGACGATGTGACAGCCGTGCAGCCGGATACTGAAAAAGTGGTGGAAGAAGTGGCCGAGCTGAAGGCTCCCGCCCCTGTTACCAACAAGGACAAAGCAGAGAACAGGCCAGTCCGCGCCTCCAACGAGCTGACCGACGACGCTGCCCTCTGGACTCCTGTCATCGACCAGTTGAAGGCATTCGGCGACACGACGGTTTCAGCAACCGACACATCTTGGTTGTTCATCTTCTTTGCCGGTTTCCTGGGTGGATTGATCGCCTTGCTGACACCTTGCGTATGGCCGATGATCCCGATGACGGTCAGCTTCTTCCTCAAACGGACGAAGGACCGCAAGAAGGCGATACGAGATGCGATGACGTACGGACTTTCAATCATTGTGATTTATCTGGTGATGGGATTGCTGATTACGGGTATATTCGGGGCAAGTGCGCTGAACGACCTGTCGACGAATGCGATCTTCAATATCATATTCTTCTTGTTGTTAGTAGTCTTCGCCATCTCTTTCTTCGGGGCATTCGAAATGGTATTACCCTCCTCCTGGACGAATAAACTGGACACGAAGGCGGATTCGACGACGGGCATTATCAGTATTTTCTTCATGTCGTTCACGTTGGTGTTGGTTTCCTTCTCTTGCACAGGTCCGATTATCGGGACTTTGCTGGTACAGGCTGCTTCGATGGGAACGGCGGTAGGACCGGCCATCGGCATGTTCGGTTTCGCTTTGGCATTGTCTATTCCGTTCAGCCTTTTCGCCATCTTCCCGAACATGCTGCAAAGCATGCCGAAATCCGGAGGCTGGCTGAACTCCGTCAAGGTAGTGTTAGGCTTCCTTGAACTGGCACTGGCGCTGAAGTTCCTTTCGGTTGCCGACCTGGCTTACGGATGGCGCTTGCTGGACCGCGAAGTGTTTATCGTGCTTTGGATCGTGATCTTTATCCTGTTGGGTTGTTACCTGTTGGGTAAGATCAAGTTCAGCCACGACAGCGACCTTCCGTACGTATCCGTGCCGCGCCTGTTCATGGCGATCATTTCTTTCTCTTTTGCCGTTTATATGGTTCCGGGCCTTTGGGGGGCTCCTCTAAAAGCGATCAGTGCTTTCGCTCCTCCCTTGTACACTCAGGATTTCAACCTGTACAACAGTGAAGTGCATGCTGCTTTTGACGATTACGAAACCGGTATGGCTTATGCCAAGAAGGTGAACAAGCCGGTCATGATCGATTTCTCCGGTTTCGGTTGCGTGAACTGCCGCAAGATGGAAGCATCCGTTTGGACCGACCCGAAAGTGAAACAGATATTGGAAAATGATTATGTCTTGATCACCTTGATGGTCGATGATAAGACGAAGCTGCCGCAGCCGATCACAATCGAAGAGCATGGCAAGACTCGCAAATTGAAAACAATCGGCGACAAATGGAGTTACTTGCAGCGTAGTAAGTTCGGTGCAAACGCCCAACCGTTTTACATTCTGCTGAATGCCGAAGGCGAACCGCTCGGCCCGTCATATGCATTTAACGAAAGTGTCCCCGACTATATCAAATTCCTGGAAAATGGGCTGAAGGTATTTAAAGAACAAGAAAAGAATAAATAACATCTTATAGGCTGTGTGTTAAAAAGATAGAGAATTCAATCTCTTGCCGGGGAATTCATCCCCCGGCAAGAGAAAGATGAAATTTGACACACCTCCTTCCTCTCCAACCAAACAACTAAAAATGGCAACAAAACAAGAAAAGATGGAAGCCTTCGGACAGCTGCTCGACATTCTGGACGAGCTTCGTGTGAAATGTCCGTGGGACCGTAAGCAAACGAACGAAAGTCTTCGCACGAATACGATCGAAGAGACTTACGAATTATGCGATGCCATCATGAAAGATGACAACAATAACATCAAAAAAGAATTGGGCGACCTGCTCCTGCACATTGTCTTCTATGCCAAGATCGGTGAAGAAAAAGCGGCGTTCGACATCAAAGACGTGTGCGACAGCCTTTGCCAGAAACTGATCTACCGCCATCCGCATGTCTTCGGAAACGCTCAGGCCGAAATAGCCGGCAAGGTTGAACAGAGCTGGGAACAACTCAAACTAAAGGAAAAAGGCGGCAACAAGACAGTTCTCGAAGGTGTCCCCACTTCACTTCCTTCCGTAGTCAAAGCTCACCGCATCCAGGACAAAGCCCGCAACGTGGGTTTCGACTGGGAACAACGCGACCAGGTCTGGGATAAGGTGCACGAAGAGTTTACCGAACTGAAGACTGAAATCGACAAGATGGATGCAGATAAGATGGAAGCAGAGTTCGGAGACCTATTCTTCAGTCTGATCAACGCAGCCCGCCTTTATAAGATCAATCCGGACAATGCCTTGGAACGCACGAACCAGAAATTCACCCGCCGTTTCAACTATTTGGAAGAGCATACTATCAAAGAAGGCAAGTCATTAAAGGATATGTCTTTGGAAGAAATGGACCGGATCTGGAACGAAGCAAAATCGAAAGGGTTATAAAAACAAAAGGGGAACCGACATCACGTCGCCACCCCTCCCTTAACTTAAACGCCAAAACTAAATCTAAACAAAAAACACAAATAATGATAATATTTTATTTCTTTCTATTCTCTTCTTTTCTATCGTCTCCTCCTCTCATAAATTCCCGCGCAAACTTTCCTTCCGCACGTTTATATCTATAAAGTTTCTTTGGAGACAATATCTTTTTAAACTTTTCATAATACTCCTTTTCCAACTGTGCCTGCCTTATGTTCACGCTCACACACTCATCAATCACCTTCAGGTAATCAGCATCGGTTGCATTTTCATTATGCTTTAAATCTTTGGATAGTTTACGACATTCACGACCGGCCTCAAACATCTTTTCTTGCAGTTCGTTACAAAGAGGTATAAATGATGCTGCCTCTTCCGGGGTTAACCCCATCTCTGCCGTAATAAAAGCATTCTTCTTAGCAAAGAACGCTTCTCTATCAAAATTGCGATGCTGTTTCCCACTTTGAGCGTGAGCACTGAATGAGAACACAACTGAACACGCCACAAATGTAATAAAAAATATTTTATTCATACAAGCATTCTTTCAAAAATATTTTGTCAAACTTCATTTTTTTTCAATTTATTCGGTTTCCCCTATTTCTTCTGCCAATATATAACCGGCATATTGCTCTTCCAGGTACTCCAAGTATTCTTCATCCTCGGCCGCTTGCAAAGCAGAAACTGAGGCTGGAGACACTTCTGTTTTTACGAGTAGCGAATCGGTTTTCGCCGCTTTATCTTCGGGTCCGACCAAAACTTTAAAAAACAACCCCAATCCGGCAAAAACGGCTGCCATATATAACCAGGGACGAACACGATCCATCAAGGAAACCTTTTTCACCTCCTCTTCAGGCTCTCTTTCGGGAAGCTGACTCATAATGTTTGCCGTCAATCCCTCCATATACCCCTCAGGTACAGTAAAAGGATTTTTCCCTTTAAGACGGTCCAGATTGTTTTGTTCTGTTTTCATATCATCTCTCTTTTATGTTCTTTTGACAAATGGTAACACGAAAGGTTTAAATGTCTTTTGTTAAAAACTCCTCTACTTTCTTCACCGCATGATGATAGGAAGCTTTTAAAGCGCCTACGGAAGTTCCGAAAATCTCAGACATATCTTCATATTTCATATCGTCAAAATATTTCATATTAAAAACGGCACGCTGTTTCTCCGGCAATGTCAGGATGGCTTTCTGCAGTTTCATCTGTGCGGCATCCCCGTCGAAATATTCGTCTCCTTTCAGGCACTCCAGCAAAAACACGTCCGTATCGTCAATCGAGACATTGTTCTGCATACGCTGGCGGTTCAGAAAGGTTATACATTCGTTTATCGCAATCTTATACAACCAAGTCGACAACTTCGCCTCTCCCCGAAAATAGTCGATATTCGTCCAGGCTTTCAGGAATGTATTCTGCAATAAGTCGTTGGCATCGTCATGGTCCAACACCATCTTTCGTATCTGCCAATACAACTTCTCCCCGTAGAAATTGACAACCTGCGCGAAGGCATCACGTTGATGCGCCGGATCACGTAATTGTTTTATTATCTCTTCCTCTATATATTGTTGCATTCCTACTCACTAATTTGGGGTAAATATAAGAAAATAATCATTATCTCCTTCCGTCCCCCTTCTATAAGAGACGGAAATAATGGTTCAAAGTTTAATCGAACCTCATAAGGGAATATAAAAAAAGCGGACAACCATATAAGTCATCCGCTTTGAAGTGCCCAGAACAGGACTCGAACCTGCATGCCTCTCGACACACGCACCTGAAACGTGCGCGTCTACCAATTCCGCCACCTGGGCAATTCAGCACTTTTCAGTGAAGCAATCTCTCTTGATTGCGGTTGCAAAGGTAGCAACTTTTTTGAAACTGCCAAACTGTAACCATACTTTTTACGCAAAAAAACGGCCACCTCCCTTTCGGGAAGCAGCCGTTTCAGATTTTATGCTTATGGGAAGAATTACATCATACCGCCCATGCCACCCATACCCGGGTTCATGGCAGGAGCTGCCGGAGCTTCTTCTTTCTTTTCAGCGATCACACATTCCGTAGTCAGGAACATACCAGCAATAGAAGCGGCATTTTCCAAAGCTACACGTGTTACCTTAGCAGGGTCGATTACACCGGCTGCACACAAGTTTTCATACTTGTCTGTACGGGCATTGTAACCGAAGTCACCCTTACCTTCTTTTACTTTCTGAACAACTACCGCACCTTCTTTACCTGCGTTGGCAACGATCTGGCGCAACGGTTCTTCAATAGCACGTTTAACGATTTCGATACCGGTTGTTTCGTCTTCGTTTTCACCCTTCAGACCTTCCAGTGCTTCGATAGCACGGATATAAGCAACACCACCACCAGGAACCGTACCTTCTTCGATAGCGGCGCGAGTTGCATGCAGGGCATCGTCAACACGGTCTTTCTTTTCTTTCATTTCAACTTCAGAAGGAGCACCTACATACAATACGGCAACACCACCGGCCATCTTAGCCAGACGTTCCTGCAGTTTTTCTTTATCGTAGTCGGAAGTCGTATTTTCGATCTGAGTCTTGATCTGGCCGATACGAGCCTGGATAGCATCCTTATCGCCTGCTCCGTTTACGATAGTAGTCGTGTCTTTGTCTACCGTAACCTTTTCAGCCGTACCCAGCATATCCATAGTAGCACCTTCCAGCTTTAAGCCTTTTTCTTCGGAGATCACAACGCCACCTGTCAGGACAGCGATATCTTCCAGCATAGCTTTACGACGGTCGCCGAAGCCCGGAGCCTTGACAGCACAGATCTTCAAAGAACCACGCAGACGGTTTACAACCAAAGTTGCCAATGCTTCGCTATCGATATCTTCAGCGATGATCAACAAAGGACGACCGCTCTGAACTGCCGGTTCAAGAATAGGCAGCAAGTCTTTCAATACAGAGATCTTCTTGTCGTAGATCAGGATATACGGATTTTCCATCTCGCATTCCATCTTTTCCGTGTTGGTTACGAAATACGGAGAGATATAACCACGGTCGAACTGCATACCTTCTACCACGTCTACTGTTGTTTCCGTGCCTTTAGCTTCTTCTACAGTGATAACACCTTCAGTTTTTACTCTCTGCATAGCTTCAGCGATCAGTTTACCGATAGCTTCGTCACCGTTAGCAGAAATCTTGGCAACATGCTCGATCTTTTCGAACTGGTCACCAACAGCTTCAGACTGGGCAGCGATGCTTTCTACGACTTTAGCCACCGCTTTGTCGATACCACGTTTCAGGTCCATCGGGTTCATGCCCGCAGCAACAGCTTTCAGACCTTCAGTGATGATAGCCTGAGCCAGTACGGTTGCAGTGGTGGTACCGTCGCCTGCAGCGTCGTTCGCTTTAGAGGCAACTTCTTTCACCATCTGCGCACCCATATTTTCGAACTTGTCTTCCAGTTCGATTTCACGAGCAACGGAAACACCATCTTTGGTGATGGTCGGTGCACCGAAAGATTTATCCAGAACTACGTTACGGCCTTTCGGACCGAGGGTAACTTTCACTGCATCTGCCAGTACGTTTACGCCGCGCAGCATTTTCACACGAGCGTCGTTACCGAATTTTACGTCTTTAGCTGCCATTATCTTTATTCCTTAAATTCGTATGTTCAGTGTCGTGCGCGGATTACGCTTCAACAATTGCCAGAATGTCGCTTTCGGACATGATCAACACTTCTTCATTGTCGATCTTCTCAGATTTCACACCGTAGCCATCGTTGAAAATAACGATGTCGCCAACTTTCACATCCAGCGGCTTCACTTCGCCATTTTCAAGGATACGGCCATTGCCGACAGCCAGCACTTCGCCGCGGGTGGATTTAGCCGCTGCAGAGCCGGTCAGAACGATGCCGCCAGCAGATTTAGTTTCAACTTCTTTACGCTTGACGATCACGCGATCATGCAATGGACGAATATTCATTGATAACTCTCCTTTGAGAAAGTCCGTATCTGTTATGGGTGACGCCGGAGCTTACGTGGTTTCCCGGCTGGTGACCAGAGAAATGGGGATGAGGCTTCGCCCCTTCAAGGGGGAAAAAGAAAAAAAATTCTGATCAGCACAAAATCGGGTGAAAACCCTGATTCACCTCACATTTCATCGCAATTTCTTCATCACCGTCATAAGCGAATCTGATTGTGCTACCATCGAAAATCTACGCAGTTGCCCATAATTTGGGCGCAATCGGACATCAACCCATGAGTGGACTCAAACAAGAACTGGGGCTGGCCCAGGGCATTGGCCTGCTATCGACGTCATTATTAGGCACCGGCGTGTTTGCCGTTCCTGCGTTAGCTGCACTGGTAGCAGGCAATAACAGCCTGTGGGCGTGGCCCGTTTTGATTATCTTAGTGTTCCCGATTGCGATTGTGTTTGCGATTCTGGGTCGCCACTATCCCAGCGCAGGCGGTGTCGCGCACTTCGTCGGTATGGCGTTTGGTTCGCGGCTTGAGCGAGTCACCGGCTGGTTGTTTTTATCGGTCATTCCCGTGGGTTTGCCTGCCGCGTTACAAATTGCTGCCGGGTTCGGCCAGGCAATGTTTGGCTGGCATAGCTGGCAACTGTTGTTGGCAGAACTCGGTACGCTGGCGCTGGTGTGGTATATCGGTACTCGCGGTGCCAGTTCCAGTGCTAATCTACAAACAGTTATTGCCGGACTTATCGTCGCGCTGATTGTCGCTATCTGGTGGGCGGGCGATATCAAACCTGCGAGTATCCCCTTCCCTGCACCTGGTAATATCGAACTTACCGGGTTATTTGCTGCGTTATCAGTGATGTTCTGGTGCTTTGTCGGTCTGGAAGCATTTGCCCATCTTGCCTCGGAATTTAAAAATCCAGAGCGTGATTTTCCTCGTGCTTTGATGATTGGTCTGCTGCTGGCAGGATTAGTCTACTGGGGCTGTACGGTAGTCGTCTTACACTTCGACGCCTATGGTGAACAAATGGCGGCAGCAGCATCGCTTCCAAAAATTGTAGTGCAACTGTTCGGTGTAGGAGCGTTATGGATTGCCTGCGTGATTGGCTATCTGGCCTGCTTTGCCAGTCTCAACATTTATATACAGAGCTT
>ERZ791614.239-NODE-239-length-41217-cov-51.049415_pt1 | contig 41217 bp, 27 predicted proteins | sample MGYA00510274_ERZ791614 | MGnify/ENA primary metagenome ERZ791614 (study PRJEB30046, sample SAMN00715221) | human gut metagenome | study: EMG produced TPA metagenomics assembly of the A metagenome-wide association study of gut microbiota in type 2...
CTTCAGGCCCCTGCGAGATGGGTTCCATGGCAGACACCAGATGGACACCGTTCTTCTCCAGCTGGTACTTGTAGTTCACGGCATCGTAGCGGTTCCGGGCAAAGCGGTCGAGTTTCCAGACCAGAACCACATCGAAGATTTTCTTTGCGCTGTCCTTGATCATCCTCTGGAAGTCTGGGCGGTCATCCGTTTTGGCAGAGTAGGCACGGTCAATGTAGGTGCCGACCACGGTGATTCCGTTCTTCTCGGCGTAGTCCTTGCAGTCGCGCAGCTGTCCTTCAATGGACGCTTCGCGCTGGTTGTCGCTGGAATAGCGAGCGTAGATCACAGCGGTCATGGTTGCACCTCCTTGGCGTGTATTCGACTTGCCTTTATAGTATCGGGTCAAGCGCAGCTTGTTAACAATCTGCGAGCAGATTGAAATGTGAAAATTGCGAAACGCAGCGAAAAAGGTGAGAGCAAGAACCGTCCCGTGGCCGCAAATTATCTATTCTTGAAAATTCTTGCCCCTTTGGGACAGCTTCTTGTTGGGGCGTGCCTGCCCCAAACCCTGCTAGGAACGAGTACAGCAAACTGGAATTTCACTTACTTAGATAATGGCAATGTCAATTTTCCTGATAATAAAAAATACAGCAGAAGTAAACCAACTATAATTAGAATACCGCCAACCACTTTAATGCCAATTCGATTAACCTTGTTATTTTTTATAATTTTATTTGCAAAAACCAATAGTAGCGCACCAACTACTATAATAAAAACAGATATTAACGGATACATGAGTTTTCTCCTTTCAAATTCCGAGTTGTTGAACTAAGCCGAGTATATCATACTCTCCAATGAAAGAACACCCCGATATAGTGAAATTTTGCCATTTTTCTGCGTACGTGCGTACACGCTCCGCAGGGATTCTAAGGGGCTTGGCCCCTTGGCACACAGACTTTGGCACAAAGTCTAGTGTGTTACACCTTGTCAGAGGTGTACAGGCTCCCGGTACGCACGTACGCAGCGACTACCCCCAAACGTGCCATATAGGGGGACGACCAAGTTCGCACAAAGCGAACTTGATTCCGCAAAGCAAAAGGCAGGATACCACTATCATAGTGATACCCTGCCTTTACTCGTTCCTGTCCACTGTTCCGAGTAGTGCCTTCTCAGAACTTCCTGTAAACAAAAAACGTACCCGAACCCTTTCTCATAGAGAATCGGGTTCGAGTACGAACTGTATGGTGGACGGTACAGGACTCGAACCTGTGACCTCCTGCACGTCAAGCAGATGCTCTACCAGCTGAGCTAACCGTCCAGATGTCGTATCGACTTGATTATGATACCACATCTTTGGCCGGATTGCAAGCCTTTTTTGCAAATTTCTGCAAAAATCATTGCAGAGCCTTCCGGATGATGTTGTAGAGCACGGGTTTCATGGCGTCGATGTGGTCGGGTTTGCCTTCGAGGATGGACGAGTAGCACACCGACATGCACATGCTGCCCAGCGCCGTGATGCGCTGGTAGACTTCGCGCTCGGTCAGGCCGGCCATTTCGGGGCTGGACATGATGGCGTGGAGCAGTTTGCACATCAGCGGCTCGGCTTCGCCAGAGGCTTCGATCTTGTCCAGCCCCGGCCAGACGAAGCTGCGCTCCAGAAAACGGAGCATCAGGGTGTCGTTCCGCAGGGCCTCGATGATGTGGTCGATGACGAAGATCATCTTGTCGGGAAAATCCATCGGCGCGCTGGCGCGCTCACAGGCCGTCACGGCGTCGTCCAGCAGCTGGTAGCTCACGCGGGCCAGAAGCGCCTGGGTCACAGCACCCTTGTCGGCAAAATAGAGATAGAAGGTGCCTTTGCCCACCTTGGCGCGGGAGGTGATATCCTCCACGCTGGTCTTGGATGCGCCCCGCTCCAGGAACAGCTCGTATGCTGCATCCAGAAGCGCCCGGCGCTTTTCCTGCTTTTTGCCTTCCACGGTATTCATGCTTTGGGTCGATTCCTCTTTTCTGCGATGTTCTGTCGTGTAAACATTATTTTAGCAATGCTTTCCTCCCGGTGCAAGCCCCAAATAGCCGATCGGTGTTAGACAATTTTCAGTGGATGATAAAAAAACTGACGTTTGGTCAGTTTTTGTCTTGACACTTTCCGCCAGCTGGTTATAATAGTGCTTGCTCAGAAGTGACTGCGAGTCATTTTTGAGCGCCAATTCTGTTCCAACATTTCAATGGAGGGTTTTCATGAAAAAGATCGCACAGGGCATTGTGCGTCTGCGCAAACTGATCTTAACAGTAGCCATCCTGCTGTTGATCCCTTCCGCGATAGGCGCCGTTGCCACCCGCATCAACTACGACGTCCTCACCTATCTGCCGCAGGAGCTTGACTCCATGATCGGCGAACGGGCATTGGAGGACGACTTCCATCTGGCCTCCACCGGTATGATCACGGTCGAGGGCCTGCCCACGAACGAGCTCATCGCCATGAAGAAGGACATCGACGCCGTGCCCGGTGTCACCCAGACCTTCTGGCTGAGCGATGTGATCGACCCCAGCATCCCTACCGAGATGCTCCCGGCGGACATCCAGCAGTTCATGTTCGGCAAAAATGATTCCACCATGCTCATCGTCCGGTTCGACGGCCCCAGCGCCAGCGACGAGACGATGAACGCGGTCAAGGGGATCAAGAAGGTGCTCCGGAAGGATACCTTCTTTGGCGGTATGAGCGTCATCCTGCAGGACACCAAGGCCCTGATCAATGAGGAGATGCCGCTGTATATCCTGTGCGCTGTGGGCGCCAGTATGCTGGTGCTGTTCCTCTCGCTGGAGAGCACCATCACCCCGGTGCTGTTCATGCTGGGCCTGCTGTTCCCCATCGTGTACAACTTTGGCACGAACATCTTCCTCGGCCAGATCAGCTACATCACCCAGGCGCTGTCCACCGTGCTGCAGCTGGGCGTCACGATGGACTTCTCCATCTTCCTGCTGCACCGCTATCAGGAGGAAAAAGAGCTTCGCTCCTCCAATGAGGAAGCCATGGTCAGCGCCATCTGCAAGACCATGACCTCCATCTCCGCTTCGTCGCTGACCACCATCGCAGGCTTCCTGGCCCTGTGCGCCATGCGCCTGACGCTGGGCCGCGACATCGGCATCGTCATGGCAAAAGGCGTGGCGCTGGGCGTCATCTGCACCGTCGTCATCCTGCCGGCGCTGATCCTGACCTTTGATAAGTGGGTCGAGAAATACAAGCACCGCACCATCATCCCGCAGCTGACCAGGACCAGCTACTTCGTCTCCAAACATGCAGCCCCCATTGTGGCGGTCTTCCTCGTGCTGCTGGTGCCCTTTGTGGCGGCGCAGCAGAAGACCGAAGTCTACTACACCCTGTTCGATTCGCTGCCCCAGGACCTGACCGGCATCGTCGGCACCAACAAGCTGGGCGAGGATTTCGGCATGACCACCTCGCACTTCATTCTGGTGCATGACGACCTGACCGCCACCCAGGTCTCCGACCTGTGCGACGAACTCAAGGACGTGGACGGCATCACGCAGGTCATCAGCCTGGATTCCGTCACCGGCCCCGGCTTTGATACCGGCCTGCTGCCCGACAGCGTGACCGAGATCCTGCAGTCCGGCGGGTACAAGCTCATCCTCGCCAACAGCTCCTATAAGACCGGTACCGACGCCATCAACAACCAGCTGGACGAGATGAACGCCGCCATCAAGGCGGTGGACCCCGAAGGCGTCATCACCGGCGAGGGTGCCATGACCAAAGACCTGATCGAGGTCGCGGATGTGGACTTCAAGAACGTCAACGTCTGGTCCATCCTGGCCGTTGCCGCCATCATCCTGATCTCTTTCCGCAGCCTGTCCATCCCGGTGCTGCTGGTGGCCAGCATTGAAGCCGCCATCTCCATCAACATGGGCATCCCGTACTTCACCGGCACCCAGCTGCCGTTCATCGCCAGCATCGTCATCGGCACCATCCAGCTGGGCGCGACCGTGGACTACTCCATCCTGATGACCACCCGTTACCACGAGGAGCGCAGCTACGGCCGTACTCCGAAGGAAGCAGCCCAGCAGTCGCTGGAACATTGCAGCCAGTCCATCCTGACCAGTGGCCTGACCTTCTTCGCCGCCACCGTCGGCGTGGCGGCCATCAGTAAGATGGAGCTGCTGAAGAGCATCTGCCTGCTCATCTCCCGCGGCGCACTCATCAGCATGGCTGTCATCCTGATCGTCCTGCCCGCTGCCCTGATGCTGTTGGACTGGATCATCCGCCACACCACCCTGCACTGGCTGGTCCCCGAACCTGCCTCGAAATCTGAAAAGGAGTAATCACCATGAAGAAATCGCTTCGTTTCGCCAGTGCGGCGCTGGCGCTGACTCTCGCCGCCAGCATGACGATGCCTGCCTTTGCCGCAGGCAAGTCCAATTTTGCCAAGTCTGAGAACGTCTACGCCGTCATGAACGCCGATGGCTCCATCAAGAGCACCACCGTCAGCGAGCATCTGTACAACGCCAACGGCCTGTCCGGTGTGACCGATGTTTCTTCCCTGACCGACATCCAGAACACCGAGAGTGATGCCGCCTTTACCCAGGACGGCGAAAAGCTGGTCTGGAACACCGACGACACCGACGTCTATTATAAAGGGACCACCGACCGTGACCTGCCCATCTCGGCCAAAGTCACCTATACGCTGGACGGCGTGACCGACAGCCTGGAGAACCTGATGGGCAAGAGCGGCCACCTGACCATTCAAATCGACCTGACCAACAACGAGACCGGCACCGTGAATGTCAACGGCACCGACCGCACCATCGTCACCCCACTCATCACGGCGGTGGGCGTCATCTTTGGGGAGGACGCCTCCAATGTGACCGCTGAGCACGGCGTGATCGAGTCTGCCGCCAAGAGCAACGTGGCCGCGTTCGTCACCCTGCCCGGCGTGAAGGATTCGCTGTCCGGCCTGCTGCCGAAGGACCTCTCTACGGTGGAAGATTATTTGCAGGACAGCGTGACTGTGGAAGCCGATGTGAAAGATCTGGCAGCTCCGCAGATCATGCTGGCTGCAGCCACCAGCCCCGATGCGCTGGGCACGGACAATGTCTTTGACCTTGACAGCATCAACGAGCTGACCGACGGCATCCAGCAGCTGAACGACGCCATGAGCCAGCTCATGGACGGTGCGTCTCAGCTGGAAGACGGCGTCTCGCAGCTGGCCGGCGGTACGCTGGCTCTGCTGGATGGTGCATCCCAGCTGAAGACCGGTGTTGCCGCGCTGGACAACGGCCTCGGCCAGCTGACCAACGGCCTCGACACCCTGACCTCCAACAACGCCGCTCTGAATGCCGGTGCCCAGCAGGTGGCCGACGGCGTTCTGGCTTCCGCAAACAAGACCCTGATGGAGGGTGGCCTCATCGACACCCCCATGACCTGGGACAACTATGAAGCCGTCATCGACGAAGTCCTGACCATGAACGACAAGACGCTGGCTGCTGCCCGCAAGAAGATGGTCCGCACCATCTGGGAGCAGGCCCCCAGCTTCAAGGACAGCCAGCTCGACCTGGCCCTCTACCTCTCCGCGACCAAGACCGATCATGATCTGGAAGCAGCCCTCCGCCTGATGCAGAGCTATGATCCCTCCATGATCTGCGGTCTGGTGCAGCTGCTGACCAATGCCGACGCCCGGCAGATCACCCACGAGGAGCTCAAGCTGCAGGCCGAGAACAGCGACGATATCGCCAGCGTCCGCGCCCTGAAGACCAGCCTGAGCCAGATCCAGTACTTCGTTTCCAGCGTCAACCAGTACACCAGCGGTGTCGCCACTGCGGCCGACGGTGCCCACTCTGCCAAGGACGGCAGCGCCCAGCTGGCCTCCGGCACCAGGACCCTTTACGATGGCGTGAACACCCTGAACAACGGCGTCAGCCAGCTGACCGACGGTGCCACCCAGCTGAGCAATGGCCTGGTCCAGTTCAACGAGGAGGGCATCTCCAAGCTGACCGGCTCGCTGGACACCGACCAGATCCACGCCCTGAAGACGGTCCTGGACGAGATGACCAGCCGCCTGGAGAACTACACCAGCTTCGCCGGTGCACCGGAAGGCGCTTCTTCCAATGTGAAGTTCATCTATAAGACCGGTGAGACCGTGGCCGCCGCCGAGAATACGGCCGTGGCCGAGACCACCACCCAGGAGGGCAGCTTCTTCACCCGCCTGTGGGAGCGCATCGTGAATCTGTTCAAGTTCTGAATATCTGAATAAAACAAGAACGCCCTCTGGTATCGCAGCGATACCAGGGGGCGTTCTCTGTTTTGGAGCTGTGCCTGCTGCTGCCCATTGCGGCAGCCCCCAAAACCAGACGAACAATGGGAAATTCCATCATTTTCGACGATGCTCTTCCATTTTCTTATAAAAATGGATACGGCAGTCAGACTATACAAAAATAAACGTTTTTCGTTTTTTTTTTTATATAGAAAGTAAAACCTTGAATCCCGTTGACAAACAGGGTTGTTGTTGATAAAATGATATCACACAAAATAATGCGTTGTTCATGAAAAATTATTGGGCAAATTATTGGGCAAACTTATCGAAAGATAGGGGCGCAAAGCCACAGGGGCTTAGGTCTGGAGATGTACCAGATGATGCCAGCCGGTTGCTCTCGGTTTGGAGGGGAGAACTTCCGTGTGCCGGGAACGTCCAAAACCACAGGTGTGTTCTTTTCAAGAGCACGCCGGATTTTGCTCGTATCATCAAAGCTGCCCGAAGTCGGGCGGCTTTTTTTTATTGTTCTGACGGAAAGGGAGCGTGGAGCCCATGGAGAACAAAAACACAAGCAGAGTTGTCATCGGGGTGCTGGTGGTACTGGTGCTGCTGCTGGGCGGCTACATCGCAGTGTCCGGCGCGGCACGGGGCGGCAAGTCCGCTGTCACGGCCACCGGCAGCACCGGCGCGTCCGAAGCAGCCGCGCTGCCCATGGAGACCTATCAGGCGCAGTACGTCAAGCCGGAGACCCCCATCGACCGCAGCAAAAACGTCACCCTGCCGGGCTGGGGCGGCTTTACCATCCCCGCAAAGACCAAAACGATCACCCAAGGGTTCGAGTTCCATAACCCCGCCGAGAACCTGTGGTACGAGGACTGGGTAAGCCTTGACGGCACCCCGCTGGAAAAGCTGGTGGTGGACAGCGGCCAGACCGCAGAACTGAGCCATTACCTGCGTCTTGCGGGCATTCAGGCCCAGGTGACCAAGGTGCTGGAAGCCGACCCCGCCTATTTTGAGATCCAAAAAACTGACGAGGGCGTGTACACCATCGAGGCCATCAAGGACTATAAGGGCGAAAAGACCCTGACCGTGCAGGCCGATGACGGCAAGCAGTACACCTTTACCGTGACCGGCAAGGAGGAGTGCTACTACATCGCCTTTGGGCTGTATTTAGAGGACGGCGACGAACTGCTGTTCCAGTCCGGCCTTGTAGCGCCTGGGTTGTATGTGCAAAAGATGGAGATGACCCGCGCCCTTGCCCCCGGCGAGTACCCAGCCTATGTGGTGTGCCAGCCCTATCTTTCGGACCGCGCCACCAAGACCAACAGCGGCATCGTAAAGCTGACACTGACCGTGGGCTGAGCCCTCTGTGGTGGGCAAGACCGGCAGTGTTGACAATAAAAAAGAACTGAATTGGGGATCAACAAACCATACGGTGTGAAAGGAGTAGGCAGATCCAAGGCTGACCGTCAGCCGCGGGCCCCATTGCCGAATATTGATTATGAAGTTAACGAAAAAGGCCGCCGCCCTGCTCCTCGCAGCTTCTCTGGCGGTGTCCGTGTGCGCGACCCCGGTGTTTGCGGCTGACCCGAATATGGGTTCGAATCCTGTCAATAGTAATAATGCTATTGCTGGTATTACGACCGGGGACACCCAGATCCGTTACAAGGTTACGGAAAGTTATATGTGGTCTGTTCCGGCTACCATTGACTTTGGTGTAAATGCTGGTGAGAATAACACTTCTACGGTCAATGCCACGTTGGACAAAGACAAACCTGGTACGAAAGCAGACAACGACGGCACAGGCAAATGGAAGGGCACTGCACCGAGGATTGTGGTCTCCAAGAACGTTATTGGTGTCGGTAAGAAATTGCAGATTACCGTTGATACTGAAGGACATACTGCTACGTCTTACGAAAATGGTAAATTCTATGTGGAGGCGCCCAAGATGACGAAGGCCGGGGCTTCGACGACTGAGTTTGAAAAGCTTTACTTTACCATTACCAAGCCTGCCGTTGGCGAGGGTGGTACTGCAACGACGCTGGATAAAACGGACAACAAGGTCATAAGCGTTCCCTCTGGTACGAACACGGGGGAACAGGCGCTGGAGTTTAAGCTGGAAACCACTAAAGAAACTGCTGAAAAGGCTGGCGAGTATGTAGGCTACGTCTATTTTTATAGTGAGATTGTCTAACCCCCGCACCCAAACCTGAATCATACCTGAACCCAAAGGGGAGACGGGAACTATTCCCTCTCCCCTTTTTTTGAGTTTTGCGGCAAAAAACCAGACCCCCCGCCAAGCGTCCTCGCCCTCTCCGTCTTTGCTGCGCAAATCCACCTCTCCCAAAGGGAGAGGCCTTGGCAAAGAGATGAAGTTTGCGTGGACTGCCAAGGGCTCTCCCTTTGAGGAAAGACTTCCCCCGCGCCGGGGGAAGATGTCGCGCAGCGACAAAAGGGGGAGTCTGGCGCGTTAGCGCCTGAGAGGGCGAGCCAGTTTCCGGGAGGGCGGCAAAGTTTACGCCCCCGCCAAGCCTGAGAGGGTTCAAAACAAGCAACCACCCCACACAAGGAGGAACACACACCATGAAGCATTGTGCAAAAAAACTGCTGGGCTTTGCGTTTGCGCTGGCTCTGTGCCTTGCAGTGGGTGGAACTGCGCTTGCTGAAACGCCGGAATTTGCCGATGTGCCCGCCGCTCTGCCGGAGCAGGAAATGCTTGCCTACGAGCAAAACGTTACCGCCGAACCGGGCATGAAAACCACCGGTGATATTGCAACCGATGGCTATCAGGTGACCATCCCCACCACCGTGGAGGTGAAAAGCGGGGAGAATAAGGATAAGCTGAAAGTTAAGGCACAACTGAAGCAGTGGCGCACGTTGAATATCGGCATTACGTCGCAAAATAGTTGGCAGCTGAAATATCAGGACGCAGCTGCGGGTGCAGATACGCCGAAGGTAGATTATACGCTGTCGGAAGGGACGAGTGACGATGTACCTGCTGACTGTGAGTGGCAGTATCAGCCGGACACGAAAACGCTCAGCTTCTCTACAACAAAAATGCAACCGGGCACTTCGCTTGAAGAGGATATGAAGCGGGTCAGAAGTTCTTCCTATGAACTTCCTATTACCGTCCCGACCCCCAGCCAAGCTACCATGAGCGGTACTTACTCCGATACGGTAAGCTTTGAGTTTGACCTTACCAAACAGTGCTTTACTTATATCATCAATGTCTATGGGCAGGAGGTCGAGCTGACAAGCGAAGCCTCCGGCACGAGCAGTGATTTCGGAAAAAAATATAAGGGCTTGCAAGCTGTGAATATGGCGGGCAATGCAAATGCCCCCTATACAGAGCAGTATGTTCTGGAATACGGCATCAACCCGGATGGCACTGTTATGGGCGCAGCCCCCGGTGCGTGGCAGCATACGGTTCCCACTGCGGGAGAAAAGCGCAAGGCAGTTGATGGCACAGAAAAAACCTTCACGGCAGAGGATGCCGCAGACTATGCCCTCCGGTGGGAGACCCTTGACCAGGTGACTATCGACCCGGCGGGGGACTATGCAACGAGCGAAGCTGCTGGCGATAAAACCAAGACCAAGACCATCGACCGGAACCTTGTGCGCAAGTGGTACTGGCTGGATGTGAACGGCGCTACGGATTACGCTGGTGATAGTGAAGATATCCACGGCAATCAGGGCGCACGCATCAGCGGTTATGTAAATATGCAGGTGTCCGTGGACGGAACGAACTGGTCGAGCTGGTTCTGGCAGTCTGACGGCGATGACTATTGGGGACAGTTCCCCTATGGCATCTACTTTAAGCTGGGCTTCCACCATGTCAAAAACGGCTATGTCTATGATACAGGCACAAACGGTGGTGTTAAGATCATTGCAAATAAACAGGAAACTGAAACCAAGCCCGGAAAAAAAGAGGGCGATACCACCTACTATGTGTACACGGGTGAACTGACCGGTGAGCCGACCGGCGAGGATTCGTACAAGAATGTCCGCTATTGCTACATCCCCTGCTATAAAAAAGGCCTGACCTATATGGCAAACCAAGGCACGGGCGGCAAGGAAGATGTCAATGGGGCTAACAAGCCGCGCACGAACGTGCTGTATCAAGAAGGCTATGAGCTGGAAAGCCCGGAAGATTTGAATATCAACCCGCCTTCCGCCGACATGGTGTTTGCCGGGTGGAGCACAAAATCTACCTATACCACAGGGGAGATGCTTTATCAACCGGGCACACTTGTCAGCACGGTCAACTGGGAAAACTACACAGACCAGACAGACTTGAACAAACGACCACAACTTAACAGAACACAGGACACCCAAAAGCGCGAGCTTTATGCGGTTTGGGGCTATAAAACCGATATCAAAATCGCCTTTGAGAACAAATGGGGCAGTACGGATAAGGATGCCACAGGCGTGTTTGCGACCGTCCAAAAAAGAGGCTTTGAACACGAGAAGACACTGAAAACCGATGAAATTGTGATCCCCGGGCAGAAGCTGACGCTGAAAATGGACGACTCTGAAGTGATCGCTGCAATCAACACTGCAACAACTGCTGTGGACAGCAGTGCGACCAAGGATAAGATCTGGGATCTTAAAAAAGAATACACCATCACTGTGCCTGAAAATAGCGCTAATATGCCTCGGTTTGAGATCCTGCGCAAGCGCTACCTGCTGAACGTTATGGCAGTGCGTTCTACGGGTGGATATACAGTTGAAACACCCGCTGACGCAACTACGGCGGCGAAGTATGGAAATTTCCATGTGAAGTCCAACGACAAATACCAGACTTCTGGAAATAAAGTTTCCGTTTACCAGTGGCTGCGCAACTACGGCGGCTCGTATGAGGTTTGTGATGTTGAAGCAAACACCGGGTATCAGTTTGTAGGCTTTATGATACCGGCTACTACCGGTCTGACATCGGCTGGTACTAGTACATCCATCACGGATACCCTGACCGGCAAGAACTCCGAAATCGGCTATTTTGGCGGAGATGGCACTACCTACGAGGGCGACACCATTTATGTGGTGTTTGAGAAGGTCACGGCAACCCCCGGCTCCACCACCCCCATGCCCGGCCCAAGCCTTGCCCCGGCGAAGAAAGCCCTGACTGTGCGCTACCACGCAAACTTTGACCCCATGGAGGAGCTTGCGCTTGACCTTGACCCCGACCCCCTGCTGGATGATATGGACGATACCTTTGGCTTTGACCCCGATCCCCTGCTGGAGGACGTAGACGATGCCCTTGAGGGAGCGGTAAAGACTGTGAGCTACCAGCCCGGCGAGGATGTTGTTCTGCGCAACTGTATGTTTAAGCGCAGCGGCTACGTTTTTGTGGGCTGGAACACAGAACCGGACGGCACAGGCAGACTGTACAGGGTAAACGGCGTGCCCATAACCGACTGGGCAGCGGGCGATACGGTAGACCTTTACGCCCAGTGGAAAAAGCCCGACCACCTGAAGCCTGTGGTAGACAACGAACCCTTTGTCCCGACTGACCCCGATACCCCGCCGGAAGAGCTGGACCCCGGCTTTGGCATAGACCCTGACGCCGACCCCGCAGACGAGGAAGACCCCGCCGATGATGCGGATGCCGTAGACGATGCCCCAGCCGTTGCGGACGAGGAAGCAGCCGCAGCCCCGCCGGAAGAGCTGGACTTCGGTTTTGGCATAGACCCCGACGCCGCTGTGGGCGGCCCCGCCCCTTTTGTGAGATGGTAAAACCAGAACGCCCCCTGGTATCGCAGCGATACCAGGGGGCGTTTTGCTGCCATTTGGCAGGATAGAACGTTCTCAGAACCAGTTGATGTCCACGATGACCAGCTCCGGCGGATTGTTGATGCGGGGGACCGGCGTACCCTTGCCGTCGCCCAGACCGCGGCTGATGATGAGGGAGGTGTCGCCGATCTGATGCAGCCCCTCGGTCAGCGTGGGCAGAACGCCCTGATCCGGCGTGTAAAGCCCGCCGATGCCGGGGATGCGGATCATTCCGCCGTGGGTGTGGCCGCAGAGCGCCAGATCGACCGGCACGTCAGAGAAGAAGCCGTCCTCCAGAAAATATTCCGGGTAGTGGACCAGCAGCAGCTTGAAGGCATCCAGCTGCTCAAAACTCTCGAAATATGCACTGGCGTACCGCTCGTAGGAAGCGGGTGCTTCGGCCACGCCGCCGATGGCGATGGTGTTGCCGTTGACCTCCAGCGTCTCGGTCTCGTCTGCCAGGAAGTGGACGCCGATGGCCTCCAGATCTGTCCCGATGGGGGAGTTGTGAAAAACGATCTTGGGCCATTCGTGGTTGCCGGGCACGTAGTACACCGGCGCGATCTTGACCAGCTCGGTGCACAGGTCGGTGACGACGGAATAGTCGTCCACCAGTTTGTCGTTCATGTCGCCGGTGATGGCGATGATGTCCGGCTTGAGCGCGGTGATCCGCTCGATCAGATCCGCATTGTGGTCGCCGAACTCATGCAGATGCAGATCGGACAGCTGAACGACCCGGACGTTCGAGGTCAGCTTGTCGGACTGGACCTGATAGTAGCTCTCGACGAAGCTCTGATGCTTTGCAATAAGGGTGAAGATGCCCCACAGGGCCGCCAGCAGCACCGCCAGCCCCAACACGAACTGAAGGATGCCCAGGACGATTTTTTTCAAAGGGCCGAAACGGGCCTTGCGGGGTGCGTAATGAGAAGCCAAAGATTATCCCTCCTGTCTGGTTTTAGAGCGCATTGCCTCACGCAGCAGTGCGCGGATGGAATAGGCATTGTTGGCCTTGCTCTCCGAAATGCCGATGGCGTATTCGTAGGTCGCCTCGGTGCTCTCGGCGTTGTAGGCCGCGATGAGGCGGTGGAAGTAATCGGCAAAGCTCTCGGCGTCCTCCATCCGGCACTGGTCGAAGAAGCCGATGAACTGCTGGCCGCCGTTGTAATAGACGGTGCCGCAGGTGGCCGAGGCTTCCTTCAGGAAGCCGGCAAACTGGTCCAGCATCGCGTTGCCGCGTTCGCGGCCGTAGGCGGTGTTGATCTGGCTCAGGTTGGTCAGCTCCACCACCACACAAACGGTATCGTCCGGCAGGACGCGGCTACTGTTGTTCCGGATGAACAGATCACAGGCGGTGCGGTTGGGCATATCCAGCGACTGCTCGGTGAAGAACAGGTATTCCACAAAGTCCTGGATACGGCCCAGCAGGATGGCGCCGCAGACGCCCAGGATGAAGAAGACCGCAACGCCCAGCAGGATATACAGCTTGACGTTGATCTTCTCGCTGACCGTGGTGCTGGCCAGAACGCCCAGATTGACCGCGCCGCAGTATTCATTGTACTCCTTCATGGTGATGGAGAGGCTCTCATACAGGGAGTTCAGCTGACTCTGCAGGGCGTCGATCTCCTGTTCCACGGACTGCTGGGAGAAGGCCTTGTTCTCGATGGAAACATCCGTGGAGTCGGCTGCATCCTGGAACACGTCGATGATATACTGGCAGTAGGCAGCGTCGATGACGTTGTTGGACTTGCGGTTCAGGATCGTCACGTAGTCGCTGATGAGGGTGTCGTAGACGGTGGTGCGGTCTACTTTGGTGTCATACTCGTAGACCTCGCTCAGCACGAAACCGCCGGCGTCATCCTCGGTGCCGGTCCGGGCTCCTCTTTGATAGTAGAGGGAGCCGTCCTTGTTCTTGTTGCCGTAGCTCTGGATGACTTCCAGTACGGCGGCGACCTTCTCGGTGTCCACATCGCCGTCCATGACGTAGGTGTTGTAGCGCTCCTGGTATTTTTTGAGCAGGACTTCCCGGTTCTGCGTCAGCTTGCCGCCCAAAATCTCGGAGAAGAGATAGGGGATCTCAACGTCGCCGACATAGTTGTACTCATCGAGCAGGTCCGAGAGAGACATCCCGGTGTGGGAAGAGATGAACTCCGGGTGCGATTTCTGGCAGTTGATGAGGTTGGAGGAGATCTCGGAAACGGTGTTTTTCAGGATCTCCGCCTGTTCGAGGTAGTCGTAGCCATGGCCGTCCAGCGTGGAGGCATTGTTGGGGATGGTGTAATAGTCCACGTATTTTTCGCCGAAGCTGGCAAAGTAGCAGCTCAGGATCTCATCCAGCATGGTGCGGGCGTACTCGGTGTTGTAATTGCTGCTGAGCGAGAGCGTGACGAGGTATTCGGTGGATTGGTATTCCTCCACGTCCTCACCTTTTTCAATTTTGGCCGCCTGGGTCTTGGCCACATCGTCGGGCACGATGGGGGTGACCGTGCCGCCGGAGCGGATGGTATCCACGTTGACGGTCAGGTCCAGATTTTCAATGGCCTGCTTGACGACGGAGGAAGAGAAGATCTCCGAAACATCCAGTTCGCCGCCGCTGGGGGTCTTGCCGTCCTCGGCCTGGGAGTAGTTGTATTTGATGATGGACTGCGCCGTATAGGCCTGATTGCTGGTGGCATAGCGCATGAAGAACACACCCGCACAGAACGACATCAGCGCGATGAGCGGCCACCATTTTTTCAGATATCGGATGATGTTAAAGCTTTTCATTTCGTTTTGTCCTTATCGCGGATGACTTTGCTCTTGGCGAGGACCCAGGCGCAGAGTGCACAGAACGTGACACCACCGGTCAGGATCATCCACTTGATGCTCAGCTCGTCGGCCAGAGAACGTTTCTCGAAACTGATGGTCAGGTAGTTTTTGGTCTTGTAGCGGATGTATTCCTTGTTGAGGATCCGGGAGGTCTCGATAAGGTTCTCCAGCTTCTGCTTCATATCCTGGATCATGCTCTCGGCGGTTGCAACGCTGGAAGGCGTATTGGCCGTCTGGGCATTCATCTGGCGGATGGCGTATTCGTTTTTCTGGATGATGGCCATCGTATCGTTGGCGGAGTCGTTGGCGCTCTCGGCTGCCGAGGCCTGGTAGTCGATGGCGACCTTGGTGCGGGACATATAGAAGTTGTTCTGGGTGTCCAGCGTGGGGATCAGAACAACGGCAGTCAGGGCCGAATCGTAGATCTCGATGGTGTGCAGGCGGTTCTGGTATTCGGCCATGAGTTTCTGGTAGCTGATGTTCTTCAGAAAGTTCTGGTATTCCAGCTTGCTGATGTAGCGTTCCCGGTTTTTGGAGAGGCCGCTCTGCAAAACATAGGAATCGTATTTTTCAAGGTCGATGCTGGTGAAATTGTCCACCTTCTGGCGCAGAGAGGTGAAGGTCTCGCCGGTGAGTTCGGAGCGGAAGGTACCGTTCTCCTTGGCGTTGGTGTTCAGGAAGCGGTGGAGCTTCTGGCACTCCTTATCAAAGAAGGAGCCGATCTCCATGTACTCCTGCTTGTCGCACTCGGACCAATCGGGGGAGATGCCCATCTCGACGTAGGTATAGTCCTCGTAGAAGACCTCTTTGTAGGACTCGACGATCAGGCCGAGCATATCTCTGGCCGAGATGCGGGGGCCGATCTCGTCGTTCTTTTCGTAGGTGATGGTGTAGGTGGTGGCGATCTTATAGCTCGTGGTGTCGGAAGGCAGCTGCATTCCGTTGACGTTGGAAGCCCAGGCCGTGATGTTTTCGGCCATATCCTGCGCGGTGACCTGGCCTTCGAGGCCGGCCTTCGCGATGGCGCGGTCCAGCACGTCGTCCGATTTGATGAGCGAGATGTTGAACCGGGTGTTGTTGGGGTAAAGCCCTCTGGTGGCTTCCTCGTAGTTCAGGGCGATCATCATCTTTGCGGTGCGGGCTTTCAGGTGGTACATCACGAAGCTGGTGGAGCACATCACCAGAAGGATGAGGGCCAGGTAGAGGAGGCGGTGCTTCCACAGCCCCTGGAAGAGAAGTTCGACCAGCGCCCAGAACTTACTTTTTTGCGGGCGGTTCGGTTGGTTTGTTTTGGGAGATGGCATGGTTGTAGATCACCTCGTTTCGATCCAGCAGCTTCATGGCGTGGCCGATGGGCAGCAGCATGAAGATCGTGTTCATATAGCAGTAAAAGGCGGTGTTGTCGGTCGCGTAGGTCACAAACGCATAAATGGTGCAGTACAACAGCAGGAAAGCGGTCTCGGTGCCGTACTGCTTCTGGCACCAGACGACCTTGCCCTGCCAGCTGAGCCAGATCCAGAAGGAAAAGCCCCAGAAGCCAAGCTCAATGTACATGGTCACAAGGTCGTTGTGCATCCCGCCGAAGTCGTGGGTGCCAAAGACGCCGATGCCCGCTGCGTTCATGATGCTGATATACCGCGTGACCCAGCCGATGCCGTAGCCGCGGAACGTGGGGCTGAAGGAATACAGGTCGGTGAAGGCTTCGTACAGGCCCTTGCGGCCCATGGTGTCGATGCCCAGGGTGTCCACCGTCCAGCTGAACAGGCCCGACCAGATGAAGAAGACGTAGAACAGGCAGGCGGCGATGGCGAAGATGGAGATGGAATGGAGCACAAAGTTCTGCCCCTTGGGCTTGAGCCGGGTGATGAACAGGTGCATCACCAGCACGCCGAGCATACCGATGAGGGCGATGCGCTTGAGACCCAGATAGAAGAAGCCCGCCGCCAGTGTGAGATGGACGACCCGCCGCCAACCTTTTTCAAAGAGGGCGTAATAGAGGACCATCAGCCCGAACCCGAAGGTCAGGTCGTGGACTTCCAGCGCTTTGATGGGCGCATTGGTGTCTACGCCGCCGGATTTGGCAAAGGCGATGAAGCCAGTGATGAACTCGCTCAGGCCGTAAGGCCGGAGGCTGTCGAACACCAGGATGCAGACATTGGCGATGCACATGCCGTAGAAGGTGTAGTCGATGGCTTTGCCGCCGAACAGATACACTGCTGCGCACATCGAGGTAAGCGAGATCATGTGGTAGAGGATGGTGGAACACCCGCGGGACATGTAGTTCAGCTGCTGGAAATCCAGCGACCAGACAAGCATGGACCACGCCGCCATCATCACAAAGGGGATGAGAAAGATGATGTAATATTCCTCGATGAGGGGCAATCGGTTGAAGTCTCCGGTGATGAGCAGAAAACAGGCGGCCAGGCCGACCACGGCGGCCTGCACCAGGTACTTCATGAACCAGGGCAGGCCCATGCCGCGGTACCAGAACCCGATGCCCATCATGGCAATGTAGAGCAGCGGCAGCCAGAACGGCCGCTGCGCCGATTTCCGCTTCAGGAATTGTGTTCCTCCATGCTGCGCAAGATACTCCCAGTTTCCGCTGCCATATCCCCCAAAGAGTAGTTTTATAAAACTTTGCATCTGCCCTCCTGTGCGAGCCTGCGGGCAAGCCGCGGCTCTTCGCGTTCGTTCAGTTCAAAAGCTCCACGATGGCCTGATAGTTGCGGGCACAGTTCTGGTCATCCACCTGGTCGAACAGCGCGTCCACACGCTTTGCGTAGAAGGGGGATATCATGCCGTTCTGGGCCAGAGCGCGGTCCAGCTCCCGGAAGAGCGCTGCCTGCTCGGTGACCACAGGCCCGAAGCCGTCGTCCCGGTAGCTGAAGTAGCCGACGTCGTGGTGCACGCCCCAATACTGTGCCTCATCGAACTGGTAATAGAGGAGGGGCTTTTTCATATAGGCAAAATCGAACTGTACGCTGGAAAAATCGCTGACCATGACGGCGGATTCCATCAGAAGGGTCTGCACATCGGCCTCGCCCAGCGCCGCGATCTTCACCCGCGGGTTGGCGGTGTGGAAGCTGCTCAGAAAACGCTGCACCTCGAAATGAGGGTAGAAGACGGCCTCATAGCCGTGCTTCTCCAGCAGCGCCTCCAGCTCCGGGCTGGAGATGACGTCCTGCCAGTGCCGGAAGTAGTCACTCTGCTCGAACTCGGCCTGGGTCTTCCGCTCGATGGCGTAGGTGCGCCAGGTGGGCATCAGCAGCAGCTGGCGCTTGGTCTCGTGGGGGCGCAGCAGGGCGTCAAACCGACACAGACCCAGCCGTTTGACAATACCAGCTGGATAATGATAGGCGGATTCTACAAAATCCCGTTCTTTTTGCAGGGAGCAGACGAAAAGGTCGGTGCGGATGTTGGGGTAGTGATACCATTTCATGTCGTCGATGATGACCCCATGCTGCAAAAAGGCGCGGGGGCCATGGACCACATGGAGCTTGTCGAGCATGTAGTAGCTGTCGATCTCCGGGGTGTAGCCCAGCACATGGGTGCTGATCTTCATTTCCGATGCGGCGCAGAGCAGATAGTGCTTCCAGCTGCGGTAGGGCACGACCCGGCCCAGCGCCTGCACCCGCTCATAGTCCGGCAGGGTGGGGTCTGCCACGAACCAGCTGTTCAATTCAGGATGCTCCCGGTTCAGGTAGGCAAAGATGTGGTAGCCGTTGTCCCGCGCTTCGCGGCCCCGCTCGGAGACGAGCCAGACATGCCGGTAATCCTTGTTCCAGCACTTCAGAACGGCAGCACAGCAGGTGGCAGTTTCATATTTCAGGAGTTCCCGCAGCAGATGGAAGGCGCGCCGGGTCTTTCGCAGCAGATCGTTCATAGACGTCGTTCCTTTACATTCAGTTGATAATACAGAGAAAATTCCGATTCATCAGGCGTTCTTCACCACATCGCCATACAGGGCCAGCAGCTGGTCGCAGTAGCGCTCCAGCGTCATCATGCGGTCTTTCTTCTGGATGCAGCGGGCCGACATCTCGGCCAGCAGGGACTTGTCTGCATAGAGTGCCCGGATCTTTTCTGCGTAGGCGGCCGGGGTGAAGGTGTCGTTCAGGATGCCGGTGCGGCCCTCTTCCACCAGTTCCGGGATGCCGCCGATCCGGTTGCAGAGCACCGGGGTGCCGAGGGACTGGGATTCCAGCAGAGCCAGCGGACAGTTTTCGTACCAGATGGACAGGTGCAGGGTGAACAGCGCCCCGGCCACGAGGTCTTCGAGCGCTTTGCCGGTCTGGAAGCCGACGTACTTCACATTGGGCAGGGTGCAGTTTTTGCACAGATCCTCCATGGGGCCGCTGCCCGCGATGACGAAGGGAATGTCCGGCAGCAGCTTGCAGGCTTCGAGGATGCGGTCGATGCCCTTTTCCTCCGAGAGGCGGCCGAAGTAGAGGACATAATCCCCCTTTTCGGCAGGGGCAGCCGCAGCGACCCGGCTCAGAAAGTTGTGCAGCATCACCGTCTTGCCCCGGAAGCGGAGGACGGTGAGGAGCTTCTTTTCAAGAAACGCACTGGGGCAGATGAAGCGGTCGATCTTGTCATAGACGTGATTGCACTCGTAAAGGGTGCCCTCCACGGCACCAATGAGGCTCTTGGGCAGCGAACCGTGGATGCAGCGCTTTTTCACGCAGGGCCACTTGCTTTTTTTGCCCATGCAGGCTTCGCAGAGCTTTTTGGAGTTGAACTCCATCATCATGTGGTTGGGGCAGAGCATCTGCACATCGTGCACCGTCTGAACCATGGGCACTCCGCATTCCGCCCCGGCGCAGATGACCGAGGGCGTCAGCTGGAAATTGATGTTGTTGAAATGGATGAGGTCGGGCTGGAACTGCCTGATGACCTGCTTCAGCTTCCGTTTCGCCTCAAACGAGTAGAGGATGCGGAAGGGGTAGAGCAGCTTTTCCGGCCCGGCGTTGTGGAAGTCCATATTGGTGGTGGCGAGGTGCAGGGCATTGCCGACGGTGTTTTTTTCGTCGTACATGCCAAAATATTCGACCTCGTGGCCCCGGCGGGTCAGCTCCTCGCCGATCTTGAGGAAGTAAGTCTCTGCACCGCCGCGGGGGTAGAGAAATTTATTGACGAATAAGATCTTCACAGGGTCCAGCCTTTCGTTGCGAAAAGTAGAATCGGAGGATTCCCATATAATAGGTATGTATAAACAGTTTAATAATAGCATCATCCCTCTTTTTCTGCAATATGTATTCACAAAATCATCGCAATTTGGCGGGGCAAACGGCCCGAAACCGCAAAAAACCGTGGGCGGCGGAATGGCATCTTCCGCGCCCACGGTTTGTCAGAGGTGGATATTCGGTCAAAGATCGTAAAGTGCGTTCAAAAATTTACTGCAAAGTGCTCGGTGCGTCGCTCAGGTTGTGCACGATGCCGTACCAGCGGCAGTTCGTCTGTGTGCTCAGGTCCACATCGCTGAACTTGGTCACGCCCGAACCGTTGATGTCCGCATTGAAGACCTTGTACATCGTCTTGCCTGCCGGGCTGGCCGGGAAGACGTAGGCCGTCAGGCCGGTGGGCCAGGTATTGGAAGCAACGTACCATTTGAGATTCGTGATGTAAACGACATACTGGCCGGAGCCGAACTGGAACCCCTTCTGGTAGGTGTCGATGTAGCAGTCCGAGAAGCGGGTGCCGTTGCCCCGGATGTATGCGAAGACGGTGTTCTCCAACAGGGCCTTTTTGGTGTCGTTGTCGCTGTAGTTGAAATCGAAGCACCAGGCGTGGATGTTGTGGAAGATGCTGCTGCCGTTGCACGAGAGCGCCGTCTTCACGTTCAGGATGACGGTGTCGCTGTACATCGAATCGCCGGTGTCATAAATGCCCACGGCGTTCGGGTAGTCCAGCGAAGACTCGATCATGCAGTTGCGCACCATCAGCTCATACGAGAGGTTCGCTTCCGTCTGGCCGTCGCCGGTGGTCATAGACAAGTCGTTGAATTTGCCGCAGATGCCGTACCGCTGGAAGTTCTGGATGGAGATGTGGTCCAGCAGGGTGCATTTCTGCCGTGCCACGGCGATGCAGTCGTCCGCCTTGAAGTTTGCGTTGACTTTGCCGTTGCCCCGGATGAACATGTCCTGCTGGGGCGTTTCGGGCGGGTACATCTTGCCGCGGATCTCGATGAACCGGTCCACCTTGGTGCTGGCCGTGCATTTCAGCTCGGCGTTGTCCAGTTCCATGTAGCACTGGTCGAATACCAGCTTGCCGGAAAACGCATACACGCCCTTCGGGAAATACAGCGTCTCGGCCGGGTGCGCGGCGATGAGCGCGTTGAACGCGGCCAGGTTGTCGGTGGTGCCGTCCCCTTTGAAGCCGTGATCCAGCACGTTCAGCATTCCGCTGCCGCCGCCTGTGCTCAGGGTGGTGCCATTCAGGTCGTATACCATATCAGTTTGCCTCCATCAGGGTCGTGATCTGTGCGTCGGTCAGCGCCGTGTCGAATACCTGGAAGTCGTACACCGCGCCATTGAAGAAACGTGCCTTGCCGTCCGTAGTTTCGCCTGAGGCGGCGGTCCACGAAGCACCAAGGATCAGCGAACGATCCACGGTCTTGTTCGCGGCATAGTTCGGGATGTTCTTCCATTCGGTCATGGAACCGTACGACAGGAACCGGAACTGCGTCCCCTTGATCTGGAGCAGAAACTTCAGTTTCTTCCCGGATTCGATCTTGACAAAGTGACTGCCGTAGGTGAACATGTTCATGCCCACGGTTCCGTTGGTCCATGTTGAAACGATGATGCCTCTCTGATCGTTGGTGATATCGCTGAAGCAATCAAGCAAAGTTGTCACCGCACCGGCTGTACTGTCCGCTACTGTAAAGGTGGCGTACACTGTCAGATTCATGTCGGTGTCGATGGCTGCGAACGGCTTGATCCCGGTGTCGATCCATTCTTTGTTGGCCGGTACAAAGGTCTTCGGAGCTGCCAGCTTATACCGCGGCGTCGGCAGTCCGTTGTTGGGGGGATTTGGTGTGTCCGGTTGGCTAGGCGTGGGCGGGACATCGGGCAGGCTGCTGCCGCTCCAAAGTGCGGCCAAGGCGTTGTAGTGGGGCAGCATCTCGCCGTTGTCGTAGACGGCGTGGCGGAACAGCGCAAGGATGAGCCCGCGCTCCTCGTCAGACAGGCCGGATGCGGCGTTGCGAAGCTCCCGCTTGACCTGCTGCAAAAACTGCTGCCACGCCGGGGTGCCCGGTTCGGGCAGGGTTGGGTCCGTGGTGCCGGAGTTGCTCAGCACGCGGTACGGGACACTAGCGCTGGTCACGGTGCGGGTGCCGTCGGAGCCTTCAAAGGTGACGGTCCCGCTGCCGCCCTGCGCAGTGACGAGGGCGGGCACCTCGACGGCCCCGTCGGCCACAAGAGTGGTCAGCGGCCCGGCCGGACCGGGCAGATGCCAGAACGCTGCAACGGTGGTGCCGTCCCACTCGCCGGAGCAGACGACCCGCAGCCGATAGACGCCGGTGTTGTGCGCGTAGCCAAGCAACAGCCCGCCGGAATAGCCCGAAAGGACGGCGCGGCCGTTGGAGCAGAGCGTGATTTGTTGTTCGATCATAGAAAACCTCCCATCTGTAAAAAAGATCGAGTGCAAGCAGGAACAGGAAAAAGCAGAACGCTGCCCTGTGCAGGGAAAACGACGCTAAGGGGAACGATCCATTCACTTCGCCTCCTTTTGGTTGTGAAATAGCTGCATTTATGTGTGAAAACAGTATAAATCAACAACTGCAAGTTGTCAATACGGAATTTGAAGATTTTGCAGCGTGGGTTCAGATGCGTTGCAATCGCGCGGCCGGTGCGTTATAATACAACCACACAGACACGACCAGGAAGCCCAAGGGATGCAGTGTAAGAAAGGAACGTGGATATGAACTATATCATGGCGCTGGATGCTGGGACGACCTCGAACCGCTGCATCCTGTTCAACAAGGCGGGCGAGATGTGCAGCGTGGCGCAGAAAGAGTTCACCCAGTATTTCCCGAAGCCGGGCTGGGTGGAGCATGACGCAAACGAGATCTGGACCACGCAGCTGGGCGTGGCGCTCTCGGCCATGAACCAGATCGGGGCCAGCGCGTCGGACATCGCGGCCATCGGCATCACGAACCAGCGCGAGACCACCATCGTATGGGACCGTGAGACCGGGGAGCCGGTCTATCATGCCATCGTCTGGCAGTGCCGCCGCACCAGCGCCTACTGCGACGAACTCAAGGCGCGGGGCCTGACCGAGACCTTCCGGGCAAAGACGGGTCTGGTCATTGACGCATACTTCTCCGCCACCAAACTGAAATGGATCCTGGACAACGTGCCCGGCGCACGGGAAAAGGCCGAGGCCGGGCGGCTGCTGTTCGGCACGGTGGAGACCTGGCTCATCTGGAAGCTGACCTGCGGCCGGGTCCATGTGACCGACTACACCAACGCCAGCCGCACGATGCTGTTCAACATCCACACGCTGGAGTGGGATGAGGATATCCTGCGAGAGCTGAACATCCCGCGCTGCATGCTGCCCACGCCCATGCCGTCCAGCTGCTTCTACGCGGAGGCCGACCCGATGCACTTTGGTTCGGGTATCAAAATTGCAGGTGCAGCGGGCGACCAGCAGGCCGCGCTCTTCGGGCAGACCTGCTTTTCGGCGGGTGAGGCGAAGAACACCTTCGGCACCGGCGGCTTTCTGCTGATGAACACCGGCAAAACGCCGGTCGTCTCGAAAAACGGCCTTGTCACGACCATTGCGTGCAGTAGCGGAAAAAGCGTGAATTATGCGCTGGAAGGTTCTATCTTCGTGGCCGGTGCGGCCATCCAGTGGCTGCGGGACGAACTGCGGCTGCTGGAAGAAGCCCGCGACTCCGAGTATATGGCCCGGAAGGTGAAGGACACCAACGGCTGTTATGTGGTGCCCGCCTTCACCGGCCTCGGTGCGCCCCATTGGGATCAGTACGCTCGCGGCACCATCGTGGGCCTGACCCGCGGCTGCAACAAAAATCACATCATCCGCGCCACGCTGGACAGCCTGTGCTATCAGGTGAACGATGTCCTCCACGCCATGGAGGCCGACTCCGGCATCGCCATGAAGGCCCTGAAGGTGGACGGCGGTGCCTGCGCCAACAACTACCTGATGCAGACCATGGCCGACATCAGCAGCCTGCCGGTGGAGCGCCCCTGCTGCGTGGAAACGACCGCCCTCGGCGCAGCCTATCTTGCGGGCCTTGCCGTGGGCTACTGGCAGTCCACCGACGAGGTGGTCCGGAACTGGTCGGTGGACCGCACCTTCCTGCCGGATATCTCGGCCGAGGAGCGCACCAGGCGCATCAAAGGCTGGAACAAGGCCGTGCGGTGTGCCTATCATTGGGCGCTGGATGAAGAGTGAAGCGGGACAATACGGCGGCTGAGAGGAAGCACTTCGCAATGAAATACGAAAAAAGCTGCGGTGCAGTGATCTATACCGTGCAGAATGGAATGAGGCTTTACCTTGTGGAGCAGATGCAGAAAGGGCATGTGTCCCTTTGCAAAGGCCATGTTGAACAAGATGAATCGGAACATGAAACAGCGATACGGGAGATACGGGAAGAGACCAACCTCGAAGTGGAGTTTGTGGAAGGGTTTCGGAAAACCATCGCGTATTCTCCCAGCACCGACTGCATGAAAACGGTGGTGCTCTTTCTGGCATATGCAGAGCATACGGATGCGAGAGCGCAGGAGGAAGAGGTCAGAGCAATTCAATGGCTGCCGTTTGAAAACGCCGTGGAAGCATTGACCTTTGATTCGACCCGTGAAATACTGCGGCAGGCAGATGCGTTTTTGGATGGGTGAGAACGATAGTCTTTGTGTCACCACTGGTGACACAAGTCAGCTGGACGAATCATCTGCTGATTATGTCTGGTTCCAAATCCGCAGAAGAACGGCATTTTTATCTTTCTCTTTGTGTAAAAGAACATTATTCAAAACGCGAATTGGAACGTCAAATGGACAGTAAACGGTTTACCTGACACTGGGTGAAACGAGAAGTGTGATTGAATTTACGGAGGAGCGAATGGGCGATTTTACGGTAGAAGAAATGCTTGCGATGCAGCAGGCCCTACAGGAAAAATACAAAGACAAGTGGGAGCTGATCGGCCCGGAAGCGGGCAAACATAAACTATTATGGATGATCGGTGAAGTCGGAGAGGTCATCGACATCATCAAGAAAAACGGGGACAAAACTGCTGTTGAGGATGCAGCGATACGGCAGCATCTTGTGGAAGAGATGGCGGATGTGCTCATGTATTACAATGATGTCCTGCTGTGTTATGGAATCAGCGAGCAGGAGCTGAAAGAAGTATATACCGCCAAGTTTGAAAAGAATATGACACGCTGGTAAGAAAGCGCAAAAGACCCCCGGCCAGAGAGATTGGAGCCTCTGGCCGGGGGTTTGCCTATCTTAAAAATTACCCAAGACTTATCCCATCACGACCGTGACTTCCACGGTCTCGCCAGCTTTGGCGATGGGGAGCACATTGCCGGGGATGGGAGCACCGTTGACGGTGACGCGCTTCACGCCCTTCTGCACAGCGTCAGGGTTCTCGACCCGGATGTGGTACACGGCCCCGCGGTAGCGGCGGGTGACGGTGAAGCCGGGCAGCGTGTGTGGGATGCAGGGGTCGATCTTCAGGCCGTCCAGTGTGGGCTGCACACCGAGGATGTACTGGCTGACATTGAAGAAGGTCCAGGCGGCGGTGCCGGTCAGCCAGCTGTTCTTTGCCTCGCCGAAGGTCGGGGCGTCGATGCCGGCGACCATCTGGCTGTAGACATACGGCTCGGTGCGGTGGATCTCCGAGATGTCCTCGATGTAGGCGGGGCAGGTCTTTTTGTAGACCTCAAAGGCGCGGTCGCCGTGGCCAAGCACAGTCTCGGCGCAGCTGATCCACGGATTGTTGTGGCAGAAGATGCCTGCATTCTCCTTGTATCCCGGAGGGTAGCTGGAGATCTCGCCGAGGTTGAGGCGGTAGGTGGTGTAGGCGGGCTGGAGCAGAACGACGCCGTACCGGGTGTCGAGCCGCTCTTCCACGCTCCGCAGCGCCTGCTCGGCCTGACCGGTCGTTTTGCCGATGCCCGCCATGACGCACATGCCCTGCGGCTCAATGAAGATCTGGCCCTCGTCGCATTCCTTGCTGCCGATGGGCTGGCCGAAGGCATCGTAGGCGCGGCGGAACCAGGCACCGTCCCAGCCGGCGGTCAGAGCGGCCTGCTCGACTTCCGCGATGGCGGCGCGGGCCTCGGCGGCCTCCTCCGGGAGGCTGCGGTGGTCGCACAGGTCGGCGTACTCGCTGCCGTACTTGACGAACATGCCCGCGATGAAAACGCTTTCGGCCACCGGGCCTTCGCTGGGGCCGGTGATCTGGAAGCTCTCGCCGGGGTGCTCGGAGAAGCAGTTCAGGTTCAGGCAGTCGTTCCAGTCGGCGCGGCCGATGAGGGGCAGGCCGTGGGGGCCGAGGTGGGTGCGGGTGAAGCGGAAGCTGCGGCGCAGATGCTCCATGAGGGGCTGTGCCTTGCTCACATCGTTGTCAAAAGCGACGGACTCGTCCAGAATGGACCAGTCGCCGGTCTCGCGGAGATAGGCGGCGGTGCCTGCGATGAGCCAGAGCGGGTCATCGTTGAAGCCGGTTCCAACATCGCGGTTGCCCTTTTTGGTCAGGGGCTGATACTGGTGGTAGGCGCTGCCATCCTCGAACTGGGTGGCGGCGATATCCAGAATGCGGCCGCGGGCGCGCTCCGGGATCATGTGGACGAAGCCCAGCAGATCCTGGCAGCTGTCGCGGAAGCCCATCCCGCGGCCGATGCCGCTTTCGTAGTAGCTGGCCGAGCGGCTCATGTTGAAGGTGACCATGCACTGGTACTGGTGCCACAGGTTGACCATCCGGTCCAGCTTCTCGTCGCCGGAATGCAATTGCAGGGTGGAGAGCAGCTTGTCCCAGTGGTCGGCCAGCGCTCTGCGGGCTTCGTCCACCTGAGCGTCGGTGGCGTAGCGGGCCATCATGGCCTCGGCGCGGGTCTTGTTGATGACGCCGGGGGCAGTGAACTTTTCGTCCACGGGATTCTCGATATAGCCCAGACCGAAGAGGATGGTCCGGGTCTCCCCGGCTTCCAGGGTCAGGTGGAAGTGGTGGGCACCGACCGGGGCCCAGCCGTGGGCGATGCTGTTGGAGCAGCGGCCCGCCTTGACGGCTTCCGGCTCGGCGGGGCCGCCGTATACGCCGCAGAAGGCGTCGCGGGCGGTGTCGAAGCTGGTGACCGGGGTGTTGGCCCAGAACACTGCGTAGTGGTCGCGGCGCTCACGGTACTCGGTCTTATGGTAGATGGCGCTGCCCACGACCTCCACTTCGCCGGTGGAGAAGTTGCGCTGGAAGTTGGAGCTGTCGTCCATGGCGTCCCACAGGCAGAACTCCACGTAGCTGAACACATCCAGCGTGCGGGGGGTGCCGGTCTTGTTTTCCAGCGTCAGGCGGTCGATCTCGCAGGCGTCGCCGCGCGGGACGAACAGCTCCTGCTGGGCGCGGATGCCGTTCTTCTCACCGGTCAGGATGGTGTAGCCCAGACCGTGGCGGCAGCTGTAAGCGTCCAGCTCGGTCTTGGTGGGCTGCCAGCCGGGGTTCCAGATCGTGCCGCCGTCGTTGATGTAGATGCGGTGGCCGTCCATATCCAGCGGAGAGTTGTTGTAGCGGTAACGGGTGATGCGGCGCAGCCGTGCATCCCGGTAAAAGCTGTAGCCGCCGCCGGTGTTGGACACCAGACTGAAGAAGTCCTCGCTGCCCAGATAGTTGATCCAGGGCAGGGGCGTGCGGGGCGTGTCGATCACGTATTCCCGATGCACATCATCAAAATGTCCGAATTTCATACGATCAGTTCCTCCTTTGCAAAAACAGGAAACGCGCTGCAACCATCAGAAAAGCGAAAACGATTAAGAACGCGCTGCAAGAAAAGAGAGAACGATTACGTTGCTTTAAGGATAACCGATTCCACAGCGAAATTCAAGTGGTTTTATGAAATATACAACGTACCGGACAGGAAGCGGATCTCGGCGAAATTGTAAGGATTTTGTAATAATTTTGAAGAGAGAACGAGTTTTTTTCATGTGAAGCAGGCGGGGCGGGGGAAGCGCTGCGCCTTCTGGAACCGGCCCCATAGGCTCCAAACCGGGAAAGAAAATCCCCATTCTAAAGTAATAATAAGATCCTGCCAAAATGTCCCCACTGATACGAAAGCAGGAAGCGAAAAAATATTCGAAAATGAGCGAAAGAGAGCGAAAATGGAGCAAACTGCATAATTTGATGCGCCGAAAATCGAACAAACCGCCAAAATCATGGCAATCGACACAAAAGATTTTCGTTTGCGCTTGATTTTTGATGCGAAATGCGCTATATTGAAGTTGCGAAAACGATTTAGGATTCGTTTGGAACCAATCGGTTCCTGAGAGGAGGACGACGAAATGTCATCCCTGAAAGATCTGGCGCAGGAATGCGGGGTCTCGGTGGCCACGGTGAGCAAGGCGCTCAACGGCCAATCGGATATCTCCGAAGCCACCCGCACCCGTGTTCGGGAGGCGGCTCGCCGGATGGGCTATGTTCCCAATATGGCGGCCCGCTCCATGAAGACCAACCGTACTTATAACATCGGCGTCCTGTTCGTGGACGAACGGCAGAGCGGCCTGGCACACGAATACTTCTCCGCTGTGCTGGACAGCTTCAAAGTCCGGGTCGAGCAGCTGGGCTACGATATCACCTTTATCAACCGGAACCTCGGCGGCAAGACGATGACCTACCTGGAGCACTGCCACTACCGCGGGGTGGACGGAGCCGTGATCGCCTGTGTGGATTTCACAGACCCGCAGGTGATCGAGCTGGTGAACAGCGATGTGCCGGTCGTCACGATCGACCACGTGTTCAACAACCGGATGGCAGTCCTTTCGGATAACGTGGCCGGCCTTTCGGCGCTGGTCCGCACGGCATACAGCCAGGGCCACCGCCGCATCGCTTTCATCCATGGCGAACGGACCGCCGTTACCGAGAACCGTCTGGCGGGCTTCTACAAGAGCTGCGATGAGCTGGGGCTGGAAGTTCCGGATGTGTATGTGCGGGAGGGCATCTACCATGACGCCGCCCGCTGCGCACAGGAAACGAAAGCACTGCTGGCGCTTCCGCAGCGGCCCACCTGCATCCTCTTCCCCGATGACTTCTCTGCCATGGGCGGCTACAATGCCATCGCGGAGGCGGGGCTGAGCATTCCGGAGGACATCTCCGTGATGGGCTACGACGGCATCTACCTCTCCCGCGTCATGAAGCCGCAGCTGGCGACCTACCAGCAGAACACCATGATGCTGGGGCGCACCGCCGCAGACAAGCTGGTGCAGATGATCGAGCACCCGCGTGTGACGCTGGCCGAGCAGCTGCTCGTGACCGGCAAACTGCTGGAAGGAGACTCCGTCGGCCGACCGGCCCAAACCTAGTTCCTCGGCTCCGGGCGGACCGGAGCTTTGATAAAACAAAACAGATTTCGTTTGCATGAGAACCATTGAAGGAGGTTTTCTACTATGAGAAAGATTTCGCGTCGTAATTTCCTGGTCGCTTCTGGTGCAGTCGCCATCACCGCAGCGCTTTCTGCATGCGGCGGCAGTTCTTCCACTGCCAGCTCGACCGCAGCCTCCTCTGCAGCCGCTTCTTCTGCCGCAGCCGGGCCTGCCGCACAGGGCAAGGTTCTGAACATCTGGTGCTGGAACGACGAATTCCAGAGCCGCTTCAACGATTATTACCCCGAAGTCTCCGCCATCGCATCGGATAAGTCCACCACCACCCTGAAGGATGGCACGACCGTGAAGTGGACCATCAATGCCAACGAGAACAACAACTATCAGAACAAGCTGGACGAGGCCCTGCTGAGCCAGGACTCCGCAGCCGATGATGATAAGATCGATATCTTCCTGATCGAGGCCGACTACGCGCTGAAGTATGTCGATTCCGATTACGTTCTGGATGTCAAGAAGGACATCGGCCTGACCGACGCCGACCTGGCCGGTCAGTATCAGTACACCAAGGACATCGTCACCGTCGATGGCAGCCAGCGTGGCACCACCTGGCAGGCGACGCCGGGCCTGTTCGCATACCGCCGCAGCATCGCAAAGGATGTTCTGGGCACCGATGATCCCACCGAAGTCCAGACTTACCTGTCCGATTGGGACAAGTTCAACGACGTCGCCGCACAGGCATCCGCCAAGGGTTACAAGATGCTGTCCGGCTTCGATGACGCATACCGCACCTTCTCCAACAACGTGGCAGCGCCCTGGGTCACCGGCACCACCGTCACCGTCGATGAGAACATCATGAAGTGGGTCGATCAGACCAAGGAGTACACCGATAAGGGTTACAACAACAAGTCCAGCCTGTGGGACAGCCAGTGGGCATCCGACCAGGGCCCCAACGGCAAGGTCTTCGGCTTCTTCTACTCCACCTGGGGCATCAACTTCACCCTGCTGGGCAACTCTCTGGAGACGCCTACTTCTGAGGGCGGCAAGGAAGAGGTCGGCAACGGCATCTACGGTGACTACGCAGTCTGCGAAGGCCCTCAGCCATATTACTGGGGCGGCACCTGGATCTGCGGCGCAGCCGGCAGCGACAACCTCGACACCATCAAGGATGTCATGCAGAAGCTGACCTGCGATGAGGCCATCATGAAACAGATCACCCTGGATACCCAGGACTACACCAACAACGAAAAGGCCATGGAAGAGATCGCCAGCAGCGATTACAAGTCCGACTTCCTGGGCGGCCAGAACCACATCGCGCTGTTCGCAGAGGCAGCCAAGAAGATCGACATGTCCAACGCCGGCCCGTATGACCAGGGCCTGAACGAGAGCTTCCAGACCGCCTTCAAGGATTACTTCACCGGCAACGTGGATGAAGATACCGCAAAGGCAAACTTCGAGACCGCCATCAAGGAGAAGTATCCGGAGCTGACCGACGTTGTCTGGCCCGCATAAGGCAGACGCACTCGCACACAACTGAGATCAGGGGGGCGGGCCGGGCGCAGTGCCCCGCCCGCTCCCTTTTTTCCTGAAACACCCGTCAGGAGGCAGTCACATGGGAGAGAAAACAAAAAAGAAAGGGTCGATCAGCTACGCGAAATGGGGCTACATCTTCATCGCACCGTTCTTTCTCATTTTCGCGGTATTCCAGCTGATCCCCCTGGCATCCACCATCTATTACAGCTTCTTTGAATATTACCGCAGCGGTCTGAAGATCATCGGGCCCAACTTCGTGGGCTTGAAAAACTACGCGACCCTGTTTGCAACAGACCTGCCCAAATATTTCAGCAACACTCTGCTGCTCTGGATCATCGGCTTCATCCCGCAGATCGCCATCTCCCTGCTGCTGGCGGCCTGGTTCACCGACCTGCGCCTCAAGCTGAAGGGCCAGACCTTCTTCAAGACGGTCATCTACATGCCCAACCTGATCATGGCATCGGCGTTCGCCATGCTGTTCTTCGCCCTCTTCTCGGACAACGGCCCCGTCAATGCGGCGCTGATGGGCATGGGCATCCTCAAGCAGCCGTTCAGCTTCCTGAACACGGTCTGGGGCAACCGCGGTCTGATCGGCCTGATGAACTTCCTGATGTGGTTCGGCAACACCACCATCATGCTGATGGCCGCCATCATGGGCGTGGACCCCACCCTGTATGAGGCCGCTGAGCTGGATGGCTGCACCCCGAACCAGATGTTCTGGAAGATCACCATCCCGCTCATCCGCCCCATCCTCGTTTACGTCATGATCACCTCGATGATCGGCGGCTTGCAGATGTTCGATGTGCCGCAGATCCTGACCAACGGCAAGGGCGGCCCGGACCGCACCTCCACCACCATGATCATGTACCTGAACAACCACCTGTTCAGCAAGAACTACGGCATGGCAGGCGCGGTGTCTGTGGTGTTGTTCCTCGTCTGCGCAGTGCTCTGCGTCGTCGTTTACGTGAGCCTGACCAGGGAGGACGATGGCCGCAGCAAGGCAGAGCGCAAGGCTCTGAAAGGAGGAAAGAAGTAATGGCTCACACTGCATTGACAAAGTCGGAAAAAGCCACACTGGCTGCCCGCCGCACCGGGTGCTACATCGCGCTGGTGCTCATCAGCTTTCTGTGCCTGTTCTTCTTCTATGTGCTGGTCATCAACTCCACCCGCACCCACTTTGAGATCCAGAAAGGTTTTTCGCTGCTCCCCGGCAAATCCCTGATGACCAACCTGACAAACGTGCTGAACGACGCGAATATCCCGGTGCTGACCGGTGTGCGGAACAGCCTGATCGTCTCGGCCTGCTCGGCTGCGCTCAGCGTCTACTTCTCGGCCCTGACGGCCTACGGCATCTACGCCTACAACTTCCGGTTCAAGAAGGCGGCGTTCGCCATCATCCTGCTCATCATGACCATGCCGACGCAGGTGTCGGCTCTGGGCTTTTTGCAGCTCATCACGAAGATGGGCCTGAAGAACTCGTTCCTCCCGCTCATCATCCCCAGCATCGCAGCGCCTGCCGTCTTCTTCTTTATGAAGCAGTACCTTGACGCCAGCCTGCCGATGGAGATCGTGGAAGCGGCCCGCATCGACGGAGCCGGAGAGTTCTACACCTTCAATAAGATCGTGCTTCCCATCATGAAGCCCGCGCTGGCCGTGCAGGCCATCTTCGCCTTCGTGTCCAGCTGGAACAACTACTTCATCCCCGCTCTGGTCCTGGATACCGCCGATAAGAAGACCCTGCCCATCCTGATTGCGCAGCTGCGCAGTGCAGACTTCCTGAAGTTCGATATGGGCAAGGTGTATATGATGGTCGCCATCGCCATCCTGCCCGTGATCATCGTCTACCTGCTGCTCTCGAAGTTCATCGTCCGCGGCGTAGCACTGGGCGGCGTGAAGGGCTAAAATTTCGACCGCTGCCAGCGGCAGAAACAGGGAGAAATTTTTGGCGCAGCGGTCTGCAAGACGCGAGGCCCGCTCAAGGGCCGAAGCGGATGCAGGGCACCGCAAGAGGGCGCTGCTTCCGCTTCCCGCACGAGAGACCCAACGAGCATTCGCCATATCGCATGGCAAACGATTCGTGCAACGCGAGCCCCATCTCCCTGTAATCGGCAATGCAGCGCGGCTGCACGCAAACGCATCTCGACCGTTCCTGATTCTCCTTCCATATTATAACAGCAGACAGCCCGGAGACGACCTGCTCCGGACTGTCTGCTGTTTTTTCCGCTTTACAAAACTGAACTGAACCAGTATAATAAAGTACGAAGTATAAAACACAGGAGGAGACCCAGTTGATTCATTTGATTGAAACGGTCTACCGTTTTCTCTGGGGCGATTTGTTTGTGCTGCCCATTGCGGGCGGCGTGGGGATCTCGCTGATGGTGGTGTTGCTGCTCATGGCGGGGGTGTTCTTCACCCTGCGGACGCGTCTGCTGCCGGTGCGGCTGTTCCGGGATATGATCTCGGCCGTCTGCGAGAAAAACCAGAGCAGGGACAGCCTTTCGTCGTTCCAGACCCTCATCGTTTCCACGGCCACCCGCGTGGGCATGGGCAATCTGGTGGGCGTTGTGGCGGCGGTGTCTGCCGGTGGCGCGGGCGCAGTGTTCTGGATGTGGGTCACGGCCTTGCTGGGCGCGTCCACCGCGTTTGTGGAATCCACCCTGGCCCAGAAGTACCGACAGCCCGACCCGCTCTACGGCGGCCAGCGCGGCGGCCCGGCCTATTATATCCACGTGTGGGCGGAGCGAAAGCGGAAGAAACCGCTGCGGCGATCGGTGGTCGCGGTGCTGTTTGCGCTGTCGGGCCTCATCTGCTGGTGCGGAATCAGCCAGGTCGTCAGCAACTCGGTGAGCTCGGCGTTCAAGAATGCGTTCCACATCCCGCCCATTGCAACGACGGTGGCACTGGTGGTGCTGGCGGCAGTCATCGTGCTGCGCAAGAACGCCACCGTGAAAAGCCTGGACGTCATCGTGCCGGTGATGGCGGTCTGCTATTTTGTGATGACGCTTTATGTCATCGCGACCAATATCACCCACCTCCCGGCGGTGCTGGGCAGCATCTTCTCGGAAGCCTTCGGTCTGCGGCAGGTGGCGGCGGGCGGCTTTGGTGCCGTTCTGATGAACGGCATCAAGCGCGGCCTGTTCTCCAACGAGGCGGGCAGCGGCTCGGCACCCTGTGCGGCCGCAGCTGCCGACTGCGATGACCCGGTCAAGATGGGGCTGGTCCAGGCACTGGGCGTCCTCGTTGATACGATCGTCATTTGCAGCTGCACGGCCTTCGTCATGCTGCTGGCCCCGGAATCCGTCACGGCGGGCCAGACCGGCATGGACCTCTTGCAGGCGGCGGTGCAGTACCATCTGGGCAGCTTCGGCGTCATCTTCATCGCTGTGACGTTGGCGCTGTTCAGCTTTTCCACCTTCATCGGTATCCTGTTCTACGCCCGCTCCAATGTGGCGTATCTCTTCGGGGACCGCTGGCTCTGGCAGACCCTTTATAAGGTATTGGCGCTGGGGATGCTGCTGGTGGGCGGTGTGCAGGCCTACACGGTCGTGTGGGACCTTGGCGATGTGGGCATTGGCCTGATGACCATCTTCAACCTCATCGCGCTCTATCCGCTTTCCGGCGAGGCCATTGAGGCCCTCCGGGACTATGAGCACCGGAAGCATCTGGAACACTGAGCAGGGGAGACGCCCCGCTCCATGAATCGTTAGCAAAACGGCGCAGCCGAAGCGAAGAATTTCCGCCAAGCTGCGCCGCTTTTTTGCGCTCGAAAAAAGAAGCTGAAAAAATGCGAAAAAACAGTTGACAAATCCGCTTTTGTCTGCTAAAATAAACGAGTCGTCCGGCAAGGACGTGAACAGAATCTGGGCGTGTTCCCGAGTGGCCAATGGGGACAGACTGTAAATCTGCTGCTTTTCAGCTTCGGTGGTTCGAATCCACCCGCGCCCACCAAACAAGAAAAATCCGAACCTGTTTCCGATTGGAGAAGGGTTCGGATTTTTCGTTTTCTTCGGGTACAACAACGAAGGTTCCTGTGGACGGCGCAAAACTCCGATACCTTGTCATAGACCGTAAGCCAATAACAAGATTTGGAGGGTATGATTATGAAGTACGATGCAAGAGCTTGCCATTTCAACATGGATACCGGGTGCGTGGAGTTGACTCTCCAAGATGGGAGAAAAATTTCCATTGACTGCACCAGGGTCGAGGATGCGCTGGATGTGACCGTGGCGCAGAGGGCGGAGCTGGACTATCTTATTTACAATGACCCACTGGGCTATGCGGATTTGATTCTGAACGGCAATCTAGAAGAATACTTGAAAAACGTAACTGGGAGCCATGGGTTAGAAGATTAAGAGAAAAGCGCAGAGCACCTTATTCAGAGTGCTCTGCGCTTTTCTGCATCTTGCGCCATTGTTGCGGGGTCATGCCGTACTTTTGCCGGAACAGCTCGTAGAAGTGGGTGCGGTTGGTAAATTTGAGTTGTAGGGCGATCTCGCTGACGGAAAGTGTTGTCTCCCGCAAAAGCCGTTCAGCCTTCTGGAAACAGAAGGTCATGCCGTAATCGAAAAGACACAGACCGGTGCGGCGCTGGACGATGGAATTGAGGTAGCTGCCATTGTAATTCAAAAGCCGTGCCAGTTCACTGCGAGGCAGCCGCCCGTCGGTATCCTCCAGCAAACGGCTGATACGCAGAAAGAGCAGGATTTCGGGGCTGCTGCTCAGGTGAACCGGGGTGACGTAGAACCCGGACGACAGAAAATCGAACAGTTCGCAAAGCGCGCCCTTCAAATAATAGGTGGCGGCGGCACTGGGTTCGTGCAGGATGTGGGTCATGCGGGCGATGAGCGTTGTCAGGGTTTGAACGCTATCGGTGTTTTCCGGTGTGGGGAAAAGGTCCTGATATTCCTTTCGGAGATCCTGTCCCAGATTTGCCAGCATGAACTGCAAAACGGGATTTTCCGGCAGATGACGCTCGGCTTCAAATAATTGCAGGGATGCAGATTCCGTCAGGCTGCGGACAAAATCTACGGACAGACCAATAAAACAGAGCTTGGCAGGGCCTGTGAACCGTTCGTTATGGAGGATGCTGCGGTTCACCAGACAGCAGGTCCCGGCACGGTAGGGATATTCTTTTTCCTCGATCTGTTGGATGACCTCTCCTTCCAGCACCAGCATCAGTTCAAAATAATCGTGGCGGTGCAGCGGACGGGAGCTGAGGGCACGGAATAAAGCATCCATAGAGTTTTCATGCAGCCAGCAGCCATTCGGTGAGAACATCTGAATGCTGTATTGGTCGGTTTCTCCCAGACCGGTACAGGACTCCAGTGTGATCTGTACCGGGGACATGATCTTGTAGAAGGTAGAGAGCTGACTGCCCTGATTTTCAACCTCCAAAATATTCTCGTAGCTGGTGGAATCCGGTTTCATGAAAGAATCTCCTTTTCTGTAATGTGCGAATATGATACAATCTGATGGATGCGGCACACGATGCTGTCATTGTGGAATGTAAACGGAATTGCTAAAATATAGGCACAATACAAAAACATTCTGTAAAAGCTGTGCGGCCGATGGCTTTATTATAGAATGCTTTGGCAAAAAAGTAAAGCGGCAGGCGCACGCTGCCGCTGGGAATGATACAGTGCGCTCGGAAAGGAGAATCCTCATGTCTGCCACGAAGGAGAAAACATACCTGAAATGGTATCAGAAGCTGGCCTACGGTGCCGGCGACCTGGCATCCAACTGTTCCTACGGTCTGGTTGCCAGCTTTGTACTGCTGTATCTCACCGGGACCATGGGTCTGGATAGTGCCATCATCGGCTCTCTGATGCTGGCTTCCAAGGTCCTGGACGGCATCAGCGATGTGATTTTTGGCACCCTCATCGACCGTACCCACTCCAAGCTGGGCAAGGCTCGTCCCTGGATGTTGTATGGCCAGGTAGGCGTTTCCCTCTGCCTGTTTTTGCTGTTTGCCATCCCGGCTGGCAGCACCACCATGCAGTATATCTACTTCTTTGTGGTGTACACTGCACTGAACGCTGTGTTCTACACCGCCAATAACATTGCTTACTCTGCCCTGACCGCCCTGATCACCAAGAACAACAACGAGCGTGTGCAGCTGGGCTCCTTCCGCTTCATGTTCGCTGTTATCACCAACATCGTCATGGGCTTCAGCGTCACCGGTCTGGTGGAGAAGTTCGGCGGCGGCACCGCAGGCTGGCGCACCACTGCCCTGATCTTTGCCATCATTGGCCTGGTGGTCAACACCATCAGCTGCCTGGCTGTCAAGGAGCTGCCGGAGGAGGAGCCGAACGACAAGGCCCCAGAGGCAGGCACCCACACCAAGGCTGCCCCGGAGGAAAAGCGTGGCGTTGCCGAGACTGCAAAGCTCCTCGTCCACAACAAGTATTACCTGATGCTCCTGGCCATCTACATCGTATACTACATCATGAGCAACCTGACCACCGGTGCCGGTGTGTTCTGCGCCACCTATTACTGGGGCGATGGCAGCCTGCTGGGGCAGTTCTCCATGATGAAGATGTTCCCCGTTATCATCGCACTGGCCATTGCACCTGTCCTTATCAAAAAGACCGGCAGTATGCAGAAGGTCAACTTCTGGGGCTACGCCATCAGCAGCGTGCTGGGCATTCCCATGATCTACTTTGCCATGCAGAAGAACATCTCCATGTTCCTGCTGTTCATGTTCATCAAGGGCATCTTTGCAGGCACCCTCAGCGGCTCTCTGAATGCCCTGATCGCTGAGGCCAGCGGCTACACCACACGCACCACCGGCGTCCACATGGACGGCATGATGTACAGCTGCTCCTCTCTGGGCGTGAAGGTCGGCGGCGGCATCGGCACTGCAGCTGTGGGCTGGCTGCTGAAGCTGGGCGGCTTTGTGGGCACCGCAACGGTCCAGAGCGAAAGTGCCATTAAGATGATCTTCAACCTGTACATCACCTTCCCCTTTATTCTGGGCATCGTCATCACCGTGCTGCTGGCCTTCCTGGATGTGGAAAAGGCCAATAAGAAGTGGGATGCAGACCATGCACAGAAAGAGGCACAGGCATGATTCGACAGAATTTCAACGCAGATTGGACAGTAGAAAAGGGCGATGGCAATTCCCGGATGAATTCCTTTCTGGGAAACGCAGCAGGAAAGACCGTCCATCTGCCTTACGATGCCATGATCCATGAAGCCCGTACCCCGGATACGAAAAACGGTGCACAGACCGGTTTCTACCCCGGCGGCGAGTACATTTTTCAGAAGCATTTCACTGTACCGCAGGCGTGGCAGGGCAAGCTGGTGTCGCTGGTGTTTGAGGGCGTGTACCAGACGGCGCTGGTCTACCTGAACGGCTGGCTGCTGACCCGGAACGTGAACGGCTATGCGGAGTTTACCGTGGAGGCTGGTCCCTACCTGAAATATGGTGCCGACAACCTGCTGAAGGTCATTGCAGACAACAGTCTGGAACCCAACAGCCGCTGGTATACCGGCAGCGGTATCTACCGCCCGGTGCGGCTGCTGGTGGGCAACAAGGTCTATCTGCCGCAGGATACCGTGCGTATTACCACCCGGGAGGTGGGCGAGGGCTTTGCCCTGCTGGATGTGACGGCACAGGTGCAGTCTGCCAGCACTGTTACAGAACGGGTGACCCTGCAGCAGACCATCTGCCGGGAGGGCACGGCAGTGCTCACCGACCGGCAGAACCTCCTGCTCCAGCCCGGTGAAAGCAGAACTGTCTCCTTCCGGTACTGCGTGGACAGCCCGGCTCTGTGGAGCCCTGAGGACCCCAACCTCTACACCAGCACCATGCAGGTGCTGGAGGGCGAGGAAGAACTGGACCGGGAAGAGACCCGCTTCGGCATCCGTACCCTGAGCATCGATGCAGCGCATGGGGTACGCATCAATGGGCAGACCGTCAAGCTGCGGGGTGCCTGCATCCACCACGACAACGGCATTCTGGGTGCAGCTACCCTGCCCGATGCCGAGGAGCGCCGCATTCGTCAACTAAAGGAAGCGGGCTTCAACGCCATCCGCTCCTCCCATCACCCGGCAGGGCGGGCGCTGCTGGATGCCTGCGACCGGTACGGTGTGCTGGTGATGGACGAGCTGAGCGACGTATGGAACCTGCGGAAGAATCCCTACGACTATGCCCTGTACTTTGAGCAGGACTGGAAGCCCACCATTCAAAAGATGGTAGCCAAGGACTACAACCACCCCAGTGTGATTTTGTACTGTGTGGGCAACGAGATCTCCGAGGCGGGCTCGGAAAGCGGAGCAGAGACCAACCGTCGGCTTTGCAACACCTTCCGGGAGCTGGACCCCACCCGTTACACCACCAACGCTCTCAACGGCCTGATGGCAGCCGGTTACCGTCTGCGGGAGATCATGGGGGATGTGATGCGAAAGTTCCCGGCACAGCCCGGTCCCACCGGCGGCGATGGGGGCGGCAGCAATGCCCTGAACAGCTTTATGAGCCTGATGTCCGGGGAAAAGGGGGACTACTTTGCAACCCATCCGCTGCTCACCGAGGCGCTGTCCGGCTGCGAGGATTCCTGCGATGTGATCGGTCTGAACTACCTTACCGGACGCCACGTGCTGGAGCATGAGCTGCACCCCCACAAGGCAGTGCTGGGTACCGAGACCTACCCGGCAGACATCGTGCGGCTGTGGCGCATTGTGGAGGAGAACCCCCACATGATCGGCGACTTCACATGGGCTGGCTACGATTATCTGGGGGAGGCCGGCTGCGGCATCTTCCATTACGATGGCGGTGCCAATTTCAGCAGCATCTACCCGGAACGCACCGCCTATATTGGAGATCTGGATCTGCTGGGCAACCGCCGCCCCATCAGCTATCTGCGGGAGATCGTTTACGGTCTGCGGAAGGTACCTTATCTGGCAGTGCTGCGAATGGAACACAACGGTCAGATCTCCAGCAAAACGCCTTGGATGTTCAAGGATAACCTTTCCAGTTGGACATGGCCCGGTTTTGAGGGACAAACGGCTTCGGTGGATGTGTACTCCGCCTCGGAGGAGGTGGAGCTGTTCCTGAACGGTGCTTCTCTGGGTCGCCGTACCGTGGTGGATTTTACCGCCACCTACAGCGTGCCCTATACTCCCGGCGAGCTGAAGGCTGTGGGCTATACCGGCGGTGTGTGTGACGGCGTGTTCACGCTGCGCACCGCACAGGATGCACAGATGACTCTTACAGCAGACCGTAAGACCCTGCAAGCCAACGGCGAAGATGCCGCCTTTGTGATGATCCAATTCGTGGATGCAAATGGCACCGCAGATCTGCACACCAAGCACACCCTGAAGGTGGAGTTGGAGGGTGCAGGCATTCTGGAAGCCGTAGGCAGCGCAAACCCCTGCTCCGAGGAGCGTTACGACACCCCGGAAAGCGAGACCTTTGACGGCTGCTGCATGGCGGTGGTCCGTGCAGGAGAAGCTGCCGGCGAAATTCATCTGACTGTCACAGCAGATGACAGCGTTCAGAAGCAGCTGACGATCCTGATTCAGGAAGCAGAGTGCTGAAGCTCAAAAAGCCGGTGAAGGCTCAAAACAAAAACAGGGTGCGCCCCGAAGGACGCACCCTGCCAAAAGCCACAGACAATAACGATATGTACAACAGGGCGTTCCCCGTAGCAGAGTTCCCATAAAACAGTATTTGCAAAAGCTCCCGAAATGGGGAAGATTTGGCGTGACTTCGGTCACGCCTTTTCTTTTGCTTCCAGTTCATCCAGAGGGATGTACCCCAGCCCATCGTACTTGATATGGATGTGCTGCACCCGCTTTCCGCTGGACTTATCCGGGGCATCCACATAGATAGCGGACACCAGTTCACGGAGAGCATAGGGGGTGAGTTCTTCAATATGGACGTACTTGTGCGCTTTCTGGACGAACTTTTCAATATTCTCGATTTGCTGTTCCTGTACTTCGATTTCCTGCTGGATAGAGAGGACGTCCTCTTCCAGCTGCTTCTGCTCGGCATCGTAACTCTGGCTCATCATGTCAAAACGTTCATCGCTCAGCTTTCCACTGGCGTTGTCCTCGTAGATCTTCATGAACAGCCGTTTGAGATCTGCGATCCGCTTCTCATTCCGGGCAAGCTGCTTCTTCAGGACGGTCAGCTTTTCGGTGCTTTCCACCCGAAGCTGCTCCTCCATGACCTTGCGGAAGTAGTCTTCATGGCAAAGGATGTAGTCCGTTACCTGCTGGATATGGTTCAGCACACGGCCTTCCAGAACCTTTACCCGGATGAAGTGTCCCTTGCACTTGCTCCCGTTCTTCTTGTGCAGAGAGCAATCAAAGAAGTCTT
>ERZ791614.245-NODE-245-length-40814-cov-4.499988_pt1 | contig 40814 bp, 41 predicted proteins | sample MGYA00510274_ERZ791614 | MGnify/ENA primary metagenome ERZ791614 (study PRJEB30046, sample SAMN00715221) | human gut metagenome | study: EMG produced TPA metagenomics assembly of the A metagenome-wide association study of gut microbiota in type 2...
TTGACAGAAATAGTTAAATGAGTTAGTGTATAACTATAAGTAATGACATTATGATGTAAGTATATAACAACAATATGAAAAAGAAACTTGTGATGGGGTGTTTCGCATCAGATAAAAATGGCAAGTAGATGTGGAGACCAGCGATGAAAAGTCAAGCATAAATTATACAGACCTCCTAGTCGAGGTTAAATTCTACATTGTCGGTCATCATCTTCCAGATGATTCTGACGAGTTTACCGGCGCAGTGCCCAAGGGCATTGCAGTGCACCGTTGATTCAAGACCGATGATGATGTTGTCCTTGTCATCACAGATGGATGTAAGGTTAGATTCCAACAGACTGAATCCATCACCGTCATTTGTAAATTTGAACGGCTCCATGAGAATTACGCCATCTGAGCTGATAGCTGGGGCAAAGTGGTTGAGTTTGGCAATGTCAATGCCTACATAAATCATGAGGTTGTGCCTCCCTTTCATAAAGTCTGATACCATGATATTCACCAGCGATTATCCTCGTAGACTTGATTGAAATAAGTACTTCCGAGCGAGAACCCATTGCAACATCGAGCAGATAAACAATTCAGATAAAGGTAGCGGCAATACGCTCCAGTCGAGTAGTCGAAGCTACAGGAAAAATCAAAAGTCCATAGTATTTGAATGTATTAAACCACGATACAAAAAATATAAAAAGAAGGGAGAATGTGTGATGATTCCCTCTAGGAATTATCATACAAATAAAAAATGAACAGTTTTGTATATGACATACCGGTAAAAGTATATTTTGGAGAAAATCAGCTGAGCCATCTTGGGGAAGAACTGAGTAGATATGGGAAAAGAGTGCTTCTGACTTACGGAGGAGGCTCCATCAAAAAGACAGGGTTATATGACGCAGTTGTTTCGGAAATCAAAAAAGCCGGACTGGAGTTTTATGAACTGTCCGGTATTGCGCCAAATCCGAGGATTGAGTCAGTGCGGGAAGGGGTGGAGATCTGTAAGAGAGAAAACATTGATGTACTGCTTGCCGTAGGCGGCGGTTCTACTCTGGACGCTACTAAATGGATGGCGGCAGGAGCCTGCGTGGAACATGACCCCTGGGAATTTTTTAGCCAATGGGCGCCTGTGGAAAAAGCCCTTCCTGTGCTGACCGTTCCGACCCTTGCGGCTACCGGTTCAGAAATGGATGCGGGAGGCGTGATCAGCAATCCTGAAACGCAGGATAAGATTGGAAGGGTTGCCAAACCGTTGCTCCCAAAAGTATCCTTTCTTGACCCTACAAATACCTATACGGTAAGTCCTTATCAGACGGCCTGCGGCGCTGCTGATATGATGTCACATATCATGGAAGTGTATTTCAATATGGAGACAGACCTGTATATGCTGGACTGCTTTATGGAAGGAATGATGAAAACCATCATCAAGTATGCGCCGATTGCCATGAAAGAGCCGGAGAATTATGAGGCAAGGGCAAACCTGATGTGGACATCCTCCTGGGCGATTAATGGTTTTACACATGGAGGAAAACAGCAGGAGTGGAGCTGCCATCCCATGGAGCATGAGCTGTCTGCAATCTACGATATTACCCATGGCTTGGGACTTGCCATACTGACGCCCCGTTGGATGGAGTATTGCCTGGATGAGACAACGGTTTCTAAATATTATCAGTTCGGCGTGAATGTATTCGGAATTGACGCCTCCTTAGAGCCGATGGCAGTTGCAAAAGAAAGCATAGAATGGCTGTCGAAGTTTTTCTTTGAAACATTAGGATTAAAGAGAACCTTTACGGAAGTGGGGATCGAGAAGAAGAACTTTGCGGTGATGGCGAAAAAAGCTTGCGGAGGAGATGTACTTCTTGGATTTAAACCACTGAGACAGCAGGATATTGAGCAGATTTTTGAGATGTGTCTGTAAAAGTAAAAAGCAGTGGATAGAAGATTTCGGATAAGCTTTGGTTATGGATTTCATTAGCAATCCATTTTGCTTCAGACAGAAAAAAGAAAATAAAAATGTATAAATTTGATTTTATTTGAAATACTTGACAGAAATAGTTAAATGAGTTAGTGTATAACTATAAGTAATGACATTATGATATAAGTATATAACAACAATATGAAAAAGAAACTTGTGATGGGGTGTTTTGCATTAGATAAAAATGACAAGTAGATGTGGAGGGTAGAAATGAAGGCATTAAGTGTAGATCAAAATGGGAAGCTTGAAGTATGTGATGTTCCAAAGCCGGTCTATGGAGATTGCCAGGCTCTTGTGAAAACGTTGAGTTGTGGTGTCTGCAATGGGACAGATATGAAATTAATTCATGGTTCATTTAAAAACATGACGCATTATCCAATGCTTTTAGGACATGAAGCAGTTGGACAAGTTATTGAAAAGGGAAAGTATGTTACAAGCTTTGAAATTGGAGATATTGTGTTGCTCCCATTTTTATATGGTGATGTAGGAAAATATTCTTCAGGATGGGGTGCATATGCAGAGTATGGGATTGTAGGAGATGTAAAGGCCTATATTTCACATGGTATGGGACCTGGAACAAAGGAGTTTGATGACAGCTTTTACGCACAGACAATCATCAAACCAGAGTATGGTCTTACTGCAGTTGAAGCATCTATGATAGTGACTTTCCGAGAGGTGTTAAGTGCCATCAGGAGATTTGGATTTCAAGCTAATCAAGATGTCGTGATTTTTGGTGCTGGACCTGTAGGACTATGTTTTACTCGCTTCTGTAAGTTGCTTGGGATGCGCACAGTAATTACTATTGATATTTCAGACGACAAAACGGAACAAGCGCGTAACATGGGAGCTGATATAGTAATTAATAGTTCTAAAGAAGATGTAGAGGCGATGGTTTTGAAATATTTGCCGGAAGGGGCAGATTATGTAGTAGATGCAGTGGGAATTAACCAATTGCTGAATCAGGGAATGCGACTGATAAAATATAATGGAAAAGTATGCGGATATGGTATTTCTCCAAAACTTGGAATGGATCTGGATTGGAGTGATGCACCTTACAACTGGCAGTTACATTTTGTGCAATTTCCAAGAAAGAAAGAAGAGGCAGAAGCACATTCTCAGATTATGGCCTGGATTGCAGCGGGTGCATTAAAACCAAGTGATTTTATATCAAATGTTTTTGAATTCGACCATATTTTAGATGCATTTGGGCTTGTAGAAAAGCGCTTACCAGATACAAAAAAAGTGGTAATTCGATATTCTTAAACTGGAATTATACTGTCTATTATACAAGAAGAGGAGAAAATGATGAAGATATCAAAATTATTCATGACATTACCTGAAGCATATGCGTGTACACCTGATGGCATGGAAATTGATAGATATGGAAATTTAATATTATCTTGTCCTAATTATGCGGATGAACATATGTCTGGATGTGTGCTTAGAATCACGAAAGATCGACGCGTAGAAAAGTGGTTTGATGTTCCTGTTCATCCGGAAACAGGTGTTGCAAGAAATATGGGGATCGCTTTTGACAGTAATTGGAATATATATTTGTGTGACAATCAGGGATGGTCAGAACGACCTGAGCTTCTTTATAAGGGAAGAGTTTTGAAGTGTGAGGTTGATGACGCGGGAAATATTAAAAAAACAACTGTGATTGCAGATCACATGGAACATCCAAATGGAATCAGAATACGCGGTGAGTATATGTACGTGACGCAAAGTTATCTTCACCCTGTTAAAGATCCATCAGGTAAACTTGTAAGCTGTGTATATCGTTTTCGCCTGGATGAACATGATATTGATATCACAAACACACTTGAAGATCCACATATTTTGACCACCTTTATTACACAAAATCCGGAAACTCAATATGGCGCAGATGGGATTGCTTTTGATAGTGCAGGAAATTTATATGTTGGAAATTTTGGTGATGGGGAGGTATGGAAACTCGTTTTGAATCAAGATGGGTCTCTAAAGGAAAAGAGTCTCTTTGCCAAAAATCCAGAAGAACTCAAAAGCACGGACGGTATGGTGTTTGATGAAAATGGAAATCTCTATATCGCAGATTTCTGTGCAAATGCGATTGTTAAAGTAACAAAGGATGGATATGTTTCACGTCTGGCTCAGAGCCCGGATTGTGATGGGCTGGATGGAGGTCTTGATCAACCTGGGGAGCCGATTATATATGATGGAAAAATTGTAGCATCTTGTTTTGACCTTGTAACAGGACCGGGAAAGGTGAATACAGCACATGAAATGCCGGCAACTTTAGCGGAGGTAGATATTTCGTGAAATATTTGATGGCACATGACTTGGGTACAAGCGGAAATAAAGCAACCCTGTATGATTGTGATGGAGTATTAATAGGCTCCTGCGTGGAGAGTTATGTGGTCAGTTACCCTAAAGATACATGGGCGGAAGTAAATCCAATTGATTTGTGGCGGGCAGTTTGTAATTCAACAAAACAGTTGTTAGAAAAAACAGGTATAAAGGCAGAGGATATTGCTGCAGTTAGTTTTTCTGGACAGATGATGGGATGTTTGGTGGTTGATCAGGACGGAGTGCCGCTCAGACCTATGATGATATGGGCTGATACACGCAGTGTCAAGCAGGAACAATTTATGAAGGATGCCATTGGAGAAAAACGTGGTTATCAAATTACTGGACACCGCTTAAGTGCATCATATAGTGCTGCTAAGCTATTATGGATTAAGGAAAATGAACCGCAGATTTATGATAGAGCATATCGTATGCTTCAAGCAAAAGATTACATTATTTATCGACTGACAGGCCAGTTTGTGACAGACTTAAGTGATGCATCAGGAACAAATTTGTTAGATATTGAAAAACAAACCTGGTCGACTGAATTGATCCAGGCATTTCAAATTCGGGCAGAATTACTTCCTGAATTGCATAGTTCTTCCGATATTGCTGGTACAGTCACAAAACAGGCAGCGAAAGAAACTGGATTGATTGAGGGGATGCCGGTTGTAATTGGTGGCGGAGATGGTTCTTGCGCCTGTGTTGGAGCAGGTGTTGTTCGCAAAGGAAAAATTTATAATGTACTAGGGTCGTCATCTTGGATTAGCATGGCATCTGATCATCCTTTCTATGATGATCAGATGAGAACCTTTAACTGGATACATTTGGATCCAAAATTATATACACCATGCGGGACAATGCAGACTGCTGGAATGTCTTATGGCTGGTATCGAGATGCTTTTTGCCAATTAGAGAGAAAAACTGCTCATGAAGAACAGGAAGATTTTTATATGTTGTTAGAGCAGGGAATTAGTAGTTCGCCTCCGGGTGCAAACGGGTTATTGTATTTGCCATATTTATTGGGAGAGCGTTCTCCAAGATGGAATGTGGATGCTAGAGCGGCATTTATAGGAATTGGAATTTCTACTTCAAAGGAGGATATGCTGCGTTCTGTGTTGGAAGGAGTAGGCTATAATCTGAAGGTAATTCTCGAACTTTTAGAACAGATACAGCCTGTGCAAACCATAACAATGATAGGAGGTGGTGTAAAGAGCATGGTTTGGAGGCAAATTCTATCGGATATATATGGAAAAAAACTTGAATTTCCACAATATCTGGAGGAAGCTACATCTATGGGAGCTGCAATCTGTGCGGGTGTTGGTATAGGAATGTTTGCAGATTATAGTGTTGCTGAAAAGTGGAATATGGTACAATCATATCAAATTCCGAAACAACAAAATGTGCAATTGTATGCGGAACTGTATCGGGTTTTTAACAAAAGCTATGAAAGTCTCAAAGATGTTTTTGGAGAATTGGGAACCTTTAGAAGAAACAACACGAAATAATCAATAATATATAAAAATAAGGATGAGTACACATGGAAGCGGTAAAATTAGATAACTTTTTAAAGGTAGATAAGGGAATACCTGTTCCTCTTTACTATCAGATAAAACAGGGTATACTACAGGCGATTCAAGAGGGTGCTTTAAAAGTAGAGGATATGATTCCGACGGAAGCAGAATTATGTGAAATCTGTGGTATTAGCAGACCGACGATTCGTCAAGCGTTGGGTGAACTGGTATCGGAAGGTTATCTTTATCGACTGAAGGGAAAGGGTACATTTGTTTCCAAGACAAAAATAGATGCAAGATTTCTGAATAAATTGCAGGGATTCAATCAGGAAATGTTGGAAAAAGGTTTGAAACCATCTACTAAGGTGATTAATTTTTCGTGTGTTCCCGGAAGGGAAGATATTAATGCAAAAATGAAGCTTGAAGCAACAGAACCGTTATTTTATCTTGAGCGAATCAGATATGCAGATGATGAACCGTTGGTATATGTGGAAACCTATTTTCCATATCGGCAATTCCAGATGCTGACGAATGTGGATTTTAATCAGAGTTCTTTGTATCAAAGTATGAGAGATCTTGCACAGGTAGAGGTTACAAGAGTACAGCGTGTGCTTGAAGCGGTAAATGCTGAAAAACGAGATGCAGATTTACTTGGTATTCCGAAAGGAAAAGCAATGGTAAGAGTGCAAACAGTAGGTTTTACAAAAGAGGGAAGGGCAGTAGAGTATTCCGTGGCAAGATACCGAGGTGACAGAAACAGCTTCAGTATCGAGTTACAGGTATAGATTTCATACGGAATATACGACAGCGTTTTCAGAATAAAAATAAATGAAAAATAGCTGTCGTAATATTTAATTACATATGTAATGACATAAATATGTTAATACAGGAGGAAAGAAGATGGAAAACTTAAAACCAGAAAAGGTTTTAACAGCAAAGGAATTGGCCTCATATTTTGACCATACCCTTTTGCGGGCAAATGCAACAGTTTCAGAGTTTAAGAAGTTGTGTGATGACAGTAAACGATACGGTTTTTGCATGGTAGCTATTAATCCTGCTCCAGTAAAGCTGTGTAAAACGTTTTTAGCGGACAGCCAGGTTCATGTGGGAGCTGCTATAGCTTTTCCACTTGGACAGACAACTTTGGAAGATAAGCTGTCTGAGACCAGAAATGCGATTAAGAATGGTGCGGATGAAATAGATTATGTTGTGAATCTGACCAAACTGAAAGCAGGTGATACGGCATATATTGAAAGTGAAATGGCAAGAATAACGGATATTTGCAGAGAATTTAGTGTTGTATCTAAGGTGATTTTTGAGAATTGCTATTTAACAGAAGATGAAAAGAAAACACTTTGTCATATTGCCACAAAGGTAAAGCCTGATTTTATTAAAACGTCTACGGGTTTTGGAACCGGAGGTGCAACGTTTGAGGATGTTGCGCTGATGAAACGGGAAACTGAGGGAAGTGGGGTAAAAATCAAGGCAGCCGGAGGAATTCGTACCTTAAAGACAGCGTTAGAAATGATAGATCTTGGAGTAAGCAGAATAGGATCTACTTCAAGTGTTGCCATTATGGAAGAATATATGGCTCATTCGCCATTATTATAAAATACATTAAAAATAGCATTCAAAGGAGGATACTGGTATGAGAAAAAGGTTTTTAGGATGTGCATTAGCGACAGCTTTAAGTGTATTAGGGCTTGTTGGATGTGGTGCAGGTGACACTGAGACCGTTACATCGGCAGATTCGGCAGCTGAGGTGCAGGTATCAGATAAAACCGAAACCGATGTAGCACAAAAGGAAATCACTTGGGCAACATGGGGAAATGAAGGAGAACTAAAACGGTTTGAAGCACTAAATGAAGCATTTATGGAAGCAAATCCGGATGTTAAAGTGAATTTTATTCCAATTCCAAATAATGGATATTCAGATAAACTTCTCGCAATGATTGCAAGCGGAACTGAACCGGATCTTTATTATGTTGCGGACGGTAATTATCATAGTCTGGCATTGGGAGGAAAATTAGAACCCTTGGACAGCTATATTGAGAACGACGAAAATATTAATAAAGATAATTTCTTTTCAAATCTGCTGACTTATCTGACAGTTGATGGACAGTTGTATGGCTTGCCGACAGATTGTGCACCTCGGGCATTGTATTATAACAAAACAATGTTAAAAGAGCTTGGATTGGAAGATCCGAATGAACTTGAGGAGCAGGGAAAATGGGATATCAATGCCTTTGAAGAAATGGCAGGCAAGATTAAAGATGCAGGAAAAATTGCGCTGGTGCTGGATAACAATCAGGAATCAAATATTTGCTGGTTTAGATCAAGTGGTGCAACTATGTATGATGAAAATGGAAAATGTATTATTAATAGTCCGGAATCTGTTGCAATCTATACAAAGATGCAGAATATGATCAAAGATGGGAAAGTACAGTGGAATGGCAATTCTAAAATAGATGCCAACGGTTTATTCATGGGACAACAGCTTGCGTTTGTAGAAGCAGGAAGATGGCTGATGCCGCTTTTTAAAGACATAAAGGACTTTGAATTTGATATTTGTCCGATACCTAAAGGTCTTACGGGAGAACGTACAGCATGCCTTAGTTCTATTCCGCTTTGTATGTCATCCAATTCAAAGGATAAAGAAACTGCGTGGAGATTTTTGAGCTATTTCGTTGGAGAAACTGGACAGACATTACGACTGAAGGATTATGGAAACTGCATTCCGTCTATGGATTTGCCAGGTCTGGATGAAGCGACGTTCATGAATGAAGCTTTACCGGAACATAAAGAAGTCTGGCAGAAATATCGTGCAGAGGGTGTGCGTGGATATGTGGAAGATTCCCTGCATCCCGAAACAGCCAATGTACTTTCTGATGCAGAGGATGAGATGTTTGCTAATTTTGCAGATGTACAAACAACCTTACAGAGCCTGCAGGATCAGATAAACCAAATTGTCAGTCAGTAAGAAGAATATACTTGAGTGCCGGAATGCGAAGGATGAGGGAATCATGCTTCGGTTCCGGTACTCAGGGAAAACAGGACTGTTATGAATATCATCAGGGAAGGACTGAGGTCAATATGAGGCAAAAAAAACGCGATGGTATCTGGGGATACATTTTTATTGCACCGCAGGTAATTGGCTTACTACTATTTTCCATTATTCCGATTATTTGTGTTTTCTATTTTAGCTTTTGTAAATGGGATGCAATTTCAGAGCCGGTTTTTGTTGGAATTCAGAATTATATTACAGAATTTCATGACCCGGCATTTTATAAAGCTATTGTAAATACACTGAAATATTCACTCATTTATATACCAGGGAATGTTGTGTTTGCATTGCTGATTGCAACAGCAATTCAGCATATCAAAGGCAAGGTCGGATATAGATTGATTTTCTTTTTGCCAATTGTTGCAAGCTCAGTTGGGGTATCAATGATATGGTTATGGATTCTGGAACCAAATTGTGGAATCCTGAATTATTTTTTGGAATGTATTAAACTTGGACGGGTCAATCTTCTCGGAGATACAAAAACTGTAATGTTAACAATTGGATTAATAGGAATCTGGTGCAATCTTGGATATAATGTTGTCATTTATATTGCTGGACTGGAAGGAGTGTCACGTGTATATTATGAGGCAGCCATGGTTGATGGCGCAAGTGCGTGGACAAGATTTATTCGAATTACACTTCCGATGATGTCTCCCACCATATTCTTTACATTTATTATGACAATGATTGCAAGTTTTAAAGTGTTTGATTTGGCATATGTAATGACAGAAGGAGGACCAGCAAAGGCGAGCTATGTGTTTGTAATGCACATTTATGATTACGGGTTCAAATTATTTAAAATGGGCCAAAGTTGTACTGCGGCAGTTATATTTTTCATGGCATTGCTTGGAATGACAGTATTCCAAAATGTTGTTTCAAAAAGGTGGGTGAACTATGAAAGCTAAAAGTAAAAAAGTGTTTTCGATTATAAAACATATAATACTTATTACAATTTGTATTATAATGATATTCCCGTTTTATTGGATGATAGCAACTGCATTTAAAGATACCTATGCGGTATATGAGTATCCACCCAAAATTTTCCCGAATCCATTGGTGGTTTCCAATTTTGGAAAGGTTTGGGAATTACTTCCGTTTGGACAGGCATTTGTGAATAGCATAAAAATTGTATTGACTGTAGTGGTGATTCAACTTTTAACAGCTTCAATGGCTGCCTTTGCGTTTGCAAAGTTGCAATTTAAATTCCGTGAACTGATTTTCCTTTTAGTGCTTGCAACGATGATGATTCCCGAACAGGTAATTATGATTCCACTGTTCCAGATGTTTCAAAAAGTAGGTTTGATAGATACTCATCTGGGTCTGATTCTTCCGACGGCATTCTGTTACCCTTTTGGTATATTTATGCTTAGACAGTTTATTATGGGCTTGCCGGATTCAATTATGGAGGCTGGAAAAATAGATGGATGTTCATATCCTGGAATCTTTTTCAAATTGACTCTTCCTTTGATTAAACCTGCGCTGAGTTCTCTGTTTATCTTTTCGTTTTTGCAGAATTGGAACAGTTTTTTGTATCCTATGTTATTTTTAAATTCACAGGAGAAGTTTACCCTTCCCTTGATGCTGAATACGTTTAAAGGATTATATTTTACGGATTGGCCGGTGCTTATGGCAGCGTGCAGTATCGTAATATTGCCAGTTGTACTGGTGTATTTATCTGCGCAGAAATATATTATAGAAGGAATAGCAATGACAGGTATCAAAGGCTGATTATATCATTTTGGAAGCTTTGAACAGTATAAGCTGCAAAATTATTTTTGATATGTTTAGAAAGAAGGAAATGAATGGAAATAAACAGAAGACCTAAAAGCCTGAATTTTGCAGATGCAGCAGAACCATGTTTGCGGCATATGACACTCAATTATGATGCGGATCATGATTATGTTCCTTATGTAGGAGTAACACTTGGAGAGAAAAAACCGCATTTTGTTCATCATCGCCTAGATTGGAGTGAGGTATTGCCCTATGCGATTTATGGAGAAATATGTGCTCGCGATCTCTGTGGAAGTCATGAGGGATTAGAAATAGAAAAAAGGCAACGTGAACTGTTTTTACGTCAGATATCACCGTTGGATTTCCTGATTCACAGCAGTTCTTCCCCATGGAGCCAGTCGTATAAAATGTGCCTGTGGGAGCAGTCGAGAGCTTTACATGCACTTTTATATTGGTATATGGAAGAACAAGATGAGCGATTGGTTCATATCATGAAAAAAATGGTCGATACTTTATTCCATATGTCCCATCAATTTGGAAATCAGCGGATGTTTGCCCCTGAGGTTATTCGTGATATCGGAATGGGAGCGATTGCCTTGGGAGAAATCATAGATCCTTTACTCAAATTTGATGAACTGTTTGGAGATGAAAATGCAAGGACGCTTGGTGTGGGGCTTGCTTATTACTGTACAGACTTATCAACTGGTTTTTTTGATGAGAATGGAGATGTTGTTGGAAATCAGTTGTATCGATCTGGTATCTCAATATTGAGTGGGGTTTTACGAGCTGCAAGGCTTACGCAGGACGCTTCGTTATTTGCAAGAGGAAAGCAAATACATGATCGATTGTCCTCTTATGTAACGAGATATGGTTCAACACCATGTACAGAGCCGGCGTGCAGCAATATGGAATTGATATACAGTGCAATTCACCTTGCAGAAACAGTGGATGCCTCATATTATGAGCAGATTGATCGTTATGTCAGAAATCAGACAAAAGAAGCACAATTCCTGACAAAAAGTGAGTGGCATCGTGAACTAGCCCATGAAGGAAGGATTACAGGTGAGGAATTCCGCTGGGTTTTTGGAAATTATTCAGATACATTAGATACCTTACCATATGACTATTATGGTGATGATGTGCTCGATAAGAGTGAAGGAGGCTTCCTGTGGACAGATTTTTCTGAACATCGTTTTGTTCCGGCCTCTTTGATGCTGTGCTGTTCTGGTCATGCAATGCGAAGTTTCCATTTGGTAGCAGAAAAGATGATTCATCCTACCATTCAGGGCTTTGACGTTAATTTTCATTATTCATTTGAAAATGAATATGCGGAGTTCCGATCTTGATTAGTTATGAACCGTTTGAAGGAAAATTTGTAGTTATTCCTAAAAAATGTACGCAGAAAATACGGGTGCGTATTCCTGAATATTGGGAAAAAGCTAGATTACAGATACATTCTGAATGTGGAGAGGTATTATTTGAAATAGAAGGAAACTATGTGGTAATTATGAATGCAGAGGCAGGACAGGATATTCAGTTTATATATCCGTTGGAAAGCTATATTACTGAAGAAAATGTTTACCGAATTATAAATTTTATTCCTTGTTTTCAGTTCAAGGTACGAGTTGAATGGAAGGGAAATACAGTAATTCGATTGTTGGATCACTGCTCTGAGAATCCTAAAATGATTTATAAACATGTATCCAATGATTACATATACGGTGGGAAACCATTAAAAGTTTCCGGGCATATAAATTGGTAAAAAATTAGATTCATATTCAAAAGGAGAAATAATATCCAAACAGAATGGAACGATTTCGGATCAATCATCGAAGGAGGAAACTCCGCAGCACCTTCCGATAGCGGAACTGATGTGTGAAGCAGCCGAAAAATTTGATAAAAAATAGGAAAATATTGAAATGAAAAAAATGGCAGACACATTTAAGCTGAATAATGGGTATGAGATACCCTGTGTGGGTTTTGGCACATGGCAGACGCCAGACGGGGACACAGCCATAAAAGCAGTCAGCGAAGCAATCAGGGCAGGATACTGCCATATTGATACGGCGGCCTGCTATGGAAACGAAACCAGTGTTGGAAAAGGGATTAAAGTTTCCGGTGTGGAACGAAGCCGTCTTTTTGTTACAGGCAAGGTTTGGAATTCCGACAGAGGTTACGGGAAAACGATGGTTGCTTTTGAAAAAACGATGGCTGACCTTGAACTGGATTATCTGGATTTGTATTTGATCCACTGGCCGGCTTCTTCCACACAGTTTGAGGATTGGGAACAGATCAATCTTGAAACGTGGAGAGCCATGACAGAGCTATATAAAGCGGGACGAATTAAGGCAATCGGCGTATGTAATTTCCTGCCGCATCATTTAAAGGCGCTTATGGAAACGGAAGTTCAGCCGATGGTAAACCAGATTGAATTCCATCCGGGACAGATGCAGGAGGAAACGGTTTCTTACTGCAAAGATCATAACATCATTGTTGAGGCATGGAGCCCTCTTGGAACAGGGCGGATGTTAAGCAATGAGATGCTGAAAAGTATTGCTGCGAAATATGGCAAATCTGCAGCACAGCTTTGTATCCGCTGGTGCCTGCAAAACGGCATCCTGCCGCTTCCAAAGTCGGTGACTCCGTCCCGAATCATCGAAAATGCGGATGTGTTTGATTTTGAGATTACAAACGAGGATATGGAAGCAATAAACGGGATGGAATACTGCGGAGGCTCCGGCCTGCATCCGGACAAGGTCGATTTCTAAAACTATGGGCGGGCTTGATTTTACAATTTACACAAAAGAAGATTTGAAGGAAGCGGTTCAGGCATTGGGCTTTCTCCCTCTTTTTGCGAATGAAATTCAGGACTTTTCCATAGAAGAACACACGGTTCCGAAAGCCTGGTTTTCGGAGGAACCGGGCGTATGGGAATGGAAGGGACCTGTTATCAGGGAAAGCGGGTGCGCCTATGGAAAATTCTTTGGAAAAAAGCCGCTTTTATCAGCGCACAGTGGTTTTCGGACTTTGCAAATTTCCGTAGGGATGGGTATGATTTCGATGCACTGTATGATGATGGGCTTGCCAATTACCGGGATAAGGAACTATATGAGCTTCTGGAAAGGGAATCCCCTATCCTGTCAGGAGAGCTGAAAAGGAAAGGAAATTATAGGAAGCTTCCTGTATACTTTAAAGAGTAAAGGGAATTGCCCCAAAAGAATACCTCAAGTAAATTTAGATTATTACTGACCGGCCAGTTAGTAAAATCTAAAAACACAAGAGGTATTCAAGATGAATGTTAAATCAAGAAGAACAAAAAAAGTAAATGTAGAAAATCAGGCAATTAATCTTTTGTCAAAAGAAGAACTGGACAAGAAAATAGAGGTGGTAGAAAAAGAACTGAGATCCTATACATGGCGAAAATTGGAAGCAAACGGTAAATTTGCCAAGAACGATAAACTCTCTTTCATTACGGATGACATGCTTATAGTAGGATGCGATATAGGCAGTGAGACTCATTATATCAGGGCAATTGATGTCCGAGGAAGGGAGTTAAGTCGAGGAGCATTTGAATTCAGCAATACTTCAGAAGGTTTTGAGAATGCCAAGGCATGGGTGATGGTACTTGCGGCAAAACGCGATAAAAAACAGATAGTACTTGGTCTTGAACCAACAGGTCACTACTGGTTTGCATTGGCTGCATGGATGATTTCAAACGGAATCAGCGTTGGGCAGGTAAATCCATATGCCGTAAAGCAGAGCAAAGAAATCGAAGATAATAGCCAACTCAAGCAGTAAAGCATGAGTCTTTCCGCAAGATGCACAACGAACTCTGCAGATACGGAATCCCAGCCTGTCACCCGGCACTTTGATGTGGCGGTGATAATAAGCATGAACAGACAGGCATCCTGCCTGACCGCAGGAGCATCTGAGCCGATGAAACTGGAGATTTGCGATTACATTATTATAAAAATCTGGAGTTATAGGATTGTTTTCTTCGACGTAAAGAGTTATCATAGTCTTGCTTTAAACACACGGGCATTGCCGGTGCGTTGAGGGTTGAGGCAGGAAACCAAACTTTGGTCGGGGCGGTTCCTGCTTCTTTTGGCTCAATAGTTGCAAGGCTATGATAATACAAGAAAACACTGTGCTATTTGCCAAACAACGGAAAAGCGATATACGAATTTCATCCACCAAAAAGCAAAGCAGGTAAAGGAAGTATTGCAGGAGCAAAGAATATGGCATGAGGATGTGACAACAAGATTTCAACCACAACAGGGATTTGAGGATTTGGTGTTTACAAGTAAGACAAACCGCCCTATCCATGAAAGCAATATCCGAAGTTCAATTGAATATATAGTTGACCGTATCAATGCTCAAAACCCGACAGAAAAATTTGAGAGATTTACACCACATTGTTTAAGACATACTTTTGCAACAAATTGTATTGCAAAGGGTATGCGTCCAAAGACTTTGCAGAAATTACTCGGTCATAATTCGTTACAAATGACAATGGACTTGTACTGTCATGTACTGGATGAAACACTCAAAGAGGAGATGTCTATCATAGCAGAAATGGTGTAAAAATGGTGTAGTAAGTTATAGAGTGGGCTTGAAAATCCTTTAAATACAGGCTTTTCAGCCCTCACATATGAAGTTCTATATTTTTCAGGTGGTGGATGAAAAGTAAGTGGCTGAAAGTGGCGGAAATGCTTGATTTACAAGGGCTCGAACGTGTTTGGTGATAAGCTTGCAAACTATGTTCGCTCTTCATAATACGGAAATTTGTAGTATAGATGTAGCGTTTTGTGGTATACTATAGAAGAACAAATACCTTTCTGTGAAAGAGAAAGGGGAAAGGATACGTGTATGACAGTTGATAGAAGAGTAAGCAGTATTGAATCCAGCTTCAAAATGGAAAGCATGCCATTTGATGCAGAATGTCGTCAAAGAGTAAGAAATGTCTTAACCAAGAAAGTTTCTGCTACAGATGCAATTTCAGAATTAAATAAGAAATACAGAGTATCCAAGAAGCAGGTTGAAGGATCAAGAGTATGATTATTTCTATGGGGATGAACAGGATGCCAAGTACTGTTATCCGGGAACAAATGTATTAAAGAATAAACTGGATATAAGAGATTTAGATACATTGCATGAGGCTGAAAGAGATTATTCAGCGGTGCGTCAGGCAGAACTTGTAGGTCAAGGCGTTACTGGAGATTTCTCTTTTAAGCATCTTTGTTCTATACATAAGCATTTATTCAGTGATGTATATTCTTGGGCGGGCAAGACGAGAACGGTTGATATTTCCAAAGGAACCGTTTTCTGTTTGGTGCAGTTTATCGAAAGCCAGTTTGATGATTTGTATCGTAAGCTGAAAAAGGAAAATTTCTTAGCTGACATAACCGATAAGGAAGAAATGAGCGAGAGACTTGCTTATTATCTGGGTGAGATTAATATGATCCATCCGTTTAGAGAAGGCAATGGAAGGACTCAGAGAATATACATTGAGCAGTTATGCTTGAACAATGGTAGATTTGAAATTGATTTTACCGATGTTTCAAAAGAAGAGATGATAGCCGCAAGTGTCAGATCGGCAAATGCCAGCAACGATATGTTGGAAGAACTGATTAGTAGTTGTCTTGTTGAAAAATAGTTTTAGAGAAGGTAGAATTGTTTTGCATCAGTTATTCCGGGGATGCAGCATGAAATATTTAAGGATTCATGATATGTATAAAAGTGATTGAAGTAAAGATGTAGTATGAGACTTTTTATGATTATTGGTTTATATGTGGGCTACAAGGGAGCAACTATTGCCCAGTTAGTGGCGGCTTTGCTGAAAAAAGAGAATACAAAGACCTGCCCGGAAGAAACCTCGTAAAGTATCGCAAAATATCGTATCACAGTGTTATAAAGTGGTAAGAAAATAAGAGACGGCAAATCGTCAACAAGTTGTTGGCAATTTGCCACCTTTAGTTGTATGTTGTAGTTATTCCACTTTTATGCTGTGGTCTATACCTCTGCCTCAGCCATGATAATCTCAGCAGCATCAAGTATGAGCTGTGAAGCTTTCATGATGAAGTCGAAAATTTATTGTCAAAGTATCAGAAGAGTCGAAAATTGGAATTGATTTATTCTCAATAGTTTTTTGCTTAATGTTAATCAGATGGAGTAGGAAATGAAATAATAAACACAATTCTAAATTACTATCTGTCTCCAATAAAGTCTGCTTGTAAAATAACTGTTCGTCGAAAAAATGAACCGTTCGCAGAAAATAGTTAGCATATAGGCGGAAGATGGGATAAACTAGAAGCTTTCCTGCTCTGCCTCTAGTTTATTTTTTGGTAGGTATGAATATGGAGAGCTACACTTTTTGGAGGATAAGATGATTCAATATTTAGGTGAGCATAAACTTTTTAATGAAAAATACATTATATTTATTTTATTTTGTATATTCTTAATTGAATTTAAAAATTACTTTTCTCATAAAAATAAAGAAAAAGGATATACATTGGTGATTTCGTTAATGTACTTAGGGGAGGCAATATTATTTTTAATATCTTATGAGAATTATATTGTTGATATTATGTGTACATTATTTGGAATAGTATTAATTTTATGCTTAATCTTGAGATACAAAAGTAGAAAAGGATAGAAATGAGTAGTATAAGAATATATGAAAATAAAACGTTTAAATTAAATAATGTATTAAAATATGAGCTGCATTCTGCAGATGAAAAGGTATAAAGTATTATATATAGGATTTCTGACTTTTCAGTTAATATCTGTTTTTGTAATTTGAAAAGTTCAAAAAAAGACATATTGGAAGCTCATAATAGCAGGAAATTTAATATTATAGGAATAGTATGTCAGATCATAGCTGTAATATTTATTATGATCATTCTAAAAATGCAGGGGTGAAGAGTGAAAAAATTATAGTTGTGAAGATAATTGCGGATGCATCATGGCTTTGTGCTTGGACTTTTGGTTGATATACGTGATAATTATGAAATGAAAAACGAATCGTTGAAATTAGTGATTCACTGTCCATAGGTGCGGCAATTGAAAATATGATTCTCACGGCAACGGGATATGGATTAGGTACCTTATGGATTGCCAATACTTGCTTTGCCTACAATGAGTTGATGGATTTTATCGGAACAGCCAGCCAGTTGACAGGAATTGTTGCTGTTAGCTTTGCCTATGAAGCTCCGGCTAAAAGACCAAGGAAACCATTGGAAGAAATCGTTGAGTATAGATAGGAAAATCGGATTGATCAAAATCTTTAATATAATGTGTTTGGCATTTGAAGTTTGGAAAGGTTGAAGTAAAAGGATGAATTTAGAAGAATTAAAGGAAGATTGTAGCCAAAAGCAAAAGAAAGGTATTCACTTTATTATTGCATCAATAGTAATATGGTTATTGCTATGATTTTCAGAGGACATTTGTTGCCTTATAGCTGGTTATATAATTCAAATTCATATCTGATATTGTCAATAATTATTCCAATATTATCTTTAATAGTTGGCTTAAATTTTGCAAATTATTTTCTTGTAACAATGATGATAGTGCTAGAAATAATATTTAGCATACTTTTGTCATTTGAAAATAAGGAAATACTTAAAAATTAGTTATATAAATACTGCACAAGATTTTGGAAAAAGTGTGACAGTGTCTCACCAATTCATAACTAAACCAGATGTATTAGTGAATAATCCTTCATTTTCACATATTCGAGAAATAATGGTGTTGGAGCTCTTTATCAGGAAAGGGATAATGAAAAGATATGATATATTTAAGTAGTTTTAGATTAAGTAAAAGAAAAGTGAATAATCCTAATATTTATCCCTACAATGTATTCCGGGATAAGTATATTGAACCATTTGTTTTTAGACCTATCACTGTACTTTATGGCAACAATGGCTCAGGTAAATCAACACTCTTAAATATTATAGCCAATTGCTTACAACTAAAAGGGAAAGAATATGCAACAAGCAATTCATTTGGAAGCGTTGATTACTGTGGTTCGTTTTCCAGAGAATGCTTGTATACTTTGGGGGAAGACGATTATGGAAATACAATAAATAAATTACCGGAAAATAGCCGATATATTAAAAGTGAAGATATATTGTATGAGATTAAGAAGATACAACAAAAGCAGATATTATCAGATGGCATGGAGTATGATTACGTTAAGAGAGGTATGTCTTTACTTGAAGCAAAAAAATTTTTAGCATCTAAAGAAGGGTGTAAGCAGGAAGAATATATAAAATTTGCACAGGAAAAATATTCTAACGGAGAGACATCAATGCAATATTTTGAGGAGTATTTACAACCAGATGCATTGTATTTGTTAGATGAACCGGAAGTTTCGCTTTCACTTGCGAATCAGGTTATGTTAGCAGAGGAAATTAATAAAATGGCAAGGTTGTTAGAATGCCAGTTTATTATTGCAACGCATTCACCATTTATGCTTGGAACATTAAATGCTAAAATATACAATCTTGATACGAAAGAGTATGATGTTACAAAATGGAGTGATTTGGATAATGTACGATATTTTTATAATTTCTTCAAAAAACATGAAGATGAATTTAAAGTGTAAATGCCCAAATATTAGTTTAATTTAAAGGAGGATATTGCATGTACAACGAAAATTATTCTATAATATTCAGTAGTATGACAGGCAACACACGTAAGCTGGCTGATAAAATTCATGAAATCCTGCCAAAGGAGAGCTGTGATTATTTTGGCACGGCTGATGCGCAGGGGATAGAATCCGAATTGCTATACATTGGATTTTGGACGGATAAGGGAAATGCGGATAGCGATATATTAGATTTCTTATCTAAATTGAAAAATAAAAAGATATTTCTGTTCGGAACAGCCGGTTTTGGAGGAAGTGATGCATATTTTCAAAAGATTCTTGGCAATGTTAAAAGCGCCATTGATTCAAGCAACACTATTGTAGGAGAGTATATGTGTCAGGGCAAAATGCCACAGTCTGTGAGGGAGCGCTATGTGAAAATGAAAGAAAACCCGGAGCATCCGGATAATATTGATGCGCTGATTGAAAATTTTGACAAGGCTTTATCACATCCTGATTCAGATGATTTGGAGAGATTAAAAAATATTATTATTTAGCAGGAGGTATTATATATGTACAATTTCACATTTAACATTCCAACAAAAATTCATTTCGGAAAGGATACCATTTCGAGCTTATCAGAGCTTAAGGCATATGGCAGCAAGGTGCTTTTAGTGTACGGAGGCGGCTCTATAAAGAAAAACGGTCTCTACGATACCGCAATGAAAATCCTTAAGGATGCGGGGCTGACCGTGTTTGAGCTTAGCGGAGTGGAGCCAAACCCAAAGATTGAGACAGTCAGAAAGGGTGTTGAAATCTGTAAAAATGAGGGTATCGACATGGTGCTTGCAATAGGAGGCGGCAGTACAATTGATTGCTCAAAGGTTGTTGCAGCAGGTGCAAAGTATGACGGTGATGCATGGGATCTGGTGCTTGATGGCTCAAAGGTCAAGGCGGCACTTCCGATATTTGATGTGCTTACTCTTTCAGCAACAGGAACAGAGATGGATCCTTTTGCTGTTATCTCTGATATGTCTAAAAATGAAAAATGGGGAACAGGATCACCGTATATGGTGCCAACCATGTCAATACTAAATCCTGAATATACTTTTTCGGTATCAAAAAAACAGACTGCAGCAGGAACCGCAGATATGATGAGCCATACAATGGAGAATTATTTTTCTATGGAGAATGCTGACTGCCAGAAATTTATGGCGGAGGGATTGTTACGTACAATGATTAAAAATGGACCGGCTGCTCTCGCACAGCCTGATAATTACGAGGCCAGAGCCAACCTGATGTGGGCAGGCACACATGCAATCAACGGCGTTGTGGGCGATGGCTGCTCACCGGCATGGTGCGTACATCCTATGGAGCATGAGCTGAGCGCTTTCTATGATATTACTCACGGAGAGGGACTTGCAATACTCACACCGGCGTGGATGGAGCACATACTAAATGACGACACACTTCCGATGTTTGTGGAGTTTGCAAAAAATGTCTGGGGACTTTCCGGTGATGATGACTATGCACTTGCACACGCAGGCATTGATGCACTGAAGAAATTCTTCTTTGAGACAATGGGCATTCCGGCAAATCTAAGAGCTGTGGGAATCACAGACGACAGGAACTTTGAGGTGATGGCAAAGAAGGCCTGCGAGGGTTCAAAGGGATCGTTTGTACCGCTTAGCAAGGACGATATTGTGGAAATTTACAGAGCAGCATTCTAATAAATCGTTCCTGCAAATAACCGGATTAATACCGTGATTAATAATTTGACTGAAATTCTCTTTGATGTATGAGAACAAAATATATTTATCTTTAATAAGCCATGTTACCACAACAGTGGTGAGAACATGGCTTATTTTTATGTGCTATTATATAGAAAATCGTAACTGTTCAGTATCTTCACAGTTGCGAATTAATGATGAAATGTAACCCCCACCAAACAAAATCCTACATAATATATAGAAGGGAGGTTTGTGGAAAATGTACACACAGGAACAGATACTTGATATGTATTTTGATCGCAACCAGCAGGCTGTCAGTGCGACCTCGCAGATGTACGGAGCGAAGCTTACCCGGTTTGCAGACACGATGATAGCACATGAGGATGCGCTGGAATGCGTAAATGACACATACATAGCAGCATGGAACAAGATACCACCGGAGCGTCCTATGCGTTTCCTTTCCTGGCTTTACAGGGTATGCCGCAATATCGTCTGCGACAGGATTGACTGGAATAATGCTTCAAAGAGAAATTCCAACATGAACTGTATGCTTGATGAGCTTGAGGAGTGCCTTGCAGACAGCAATGCAAAATACGAGGGCGAGCTGTCGGACATTGGAAGGTGTTTATCGGATTTTCTGAACGGACTGGAGACGGAAAAGAGAGTGCTTTTCGTGAGACGCTACTGGTATGGCATGGCGATTGATGAGCTGGCAGATATGAGCGGCAGGAGCAAAAGCAGCGTAAAGACCACACTGTTCAGGATAAGGGCAGAGCTAAAAAAATATCTGGATGAGGAGGGCGTATATCTATGACGAAAAAGGATTTATTTGATGGTTTAAATTACATAGATGACCAAATAATTGAAGAAGCGCAGCCGACCGGAGAATCGGCCGGGTACAGTGATGAAATTTATGTAAAAAATCATGAAACCCATCACGGCGGAAAAGAAGACAAAAACAGGAAAAAGCACAAAAAATTTGCACGGGCAGCAAAAGCGCTTGCCACAGTGGCGGCAGTCCTTGTTGTTGCAGTCTTAGGCACGGAGGTTGTGCGGCTTAATAACCGTATAGATGAGCTGGAAACAAAAACTGCAAATGTGATTTCTCAGAATAATGCACAGAATAATGTCTATGCAGGGATAAAGAGCGGTGCAAAGCTTGGGGATTATGAATCGGCCTCTGATTACGGGAAATTGTATGATGTGGCAAAAAAAGCTGAGGCTTCCATAAGGAATACTGCATCTGGAGACTTGCTGGAGAGTGCGGATGCAACAGGAATTACGTCTGATGCATCGTCTGCAAATAAGCAGGAGGCGGCAGCCAAAACAGAGTATTCAACCACCAACGTGATGACAGAGGGCGTTGATGAGAGTGATGTGGTAAAGACGGACGGAAAGTACATTTACATGGTCGAGGATGGTCAGATATCCATTACGGATATTTCAAATGGAAAGCCGGGGGAAGAGACGCTGTTTCGTCCTGATTTTGAGGTACCGTCAGATACTGTAGAGGAGCTTTATATCAGTGACGGAAAAATGCTTATTATATCAAACCATGCGGGCGATAAGGATGAGACTATATGCTATAGCTATGATATAGCTGACCCGACGAAACCGGTGCTTATAGGTAAAGCGCGTCAGGATGGATTTTACAATACATCGCGCAAAATCGGCAATACGGTATATGTTTTTTCAGACACATATATAAAGACCTCCGATATGAATAAAAATGTGGCGCTGCAGGAGGATAATCTGGAGAAATGGGTGCCTCAGGTAAATGGCAAAGTGATAAGCTATGACTGCTTCTATATAGGAGAGGATACATACTCAGGCACAGTTATTTCGAGCTTTGATGTGGATAAACCTGATAAGACGATAGATGCAAAATGCATTATGAATAATAGCGGCGAGGTGTACGTTTCTGGCAATGCTATGTATCTGTATCATTCTGATTGGAGTGCAAGCCGTGAGCTTACCAAAATCAGCAAAATTTCGTTTGAAGATGGAGTGATGAAGACCGGGGAGACGACTTCAGTGAATGGTTATCTTAACGATAAATTTGCAATAAATGAGCAGGGAGGGTATCTGTATGTGCTTCCAACCTCAAATACCGGCAGTCAGCCTGTCAATTCGCTTCATGTGCTGGATAAGGATATGAATGAGGTCGGTGTGATAAACGAGATTGCACGCGGGGAGAGTATATACGCAGCCCGCTTTGTTGGAAAATACGTATATTTCATCACATACAGGCAGACGGATCCTCTTTTTGTAGCAGACATATCTAATCCGACAGCACCAAAGCTTTTGGGAGAGCTTGAGGTGAGTGGATTTTCTGAATATCTGCATATGTGGGATGATACGCACGTACTTGGAATAGGCTATGGTGATTCGCAGCAGAGTAAGATAAAGCTTACTATGTTTGATGTGAGTGATCCGACAAAGCCGGTTGAGGTGAACCAGAAGCTTATCGACAGTTCTGAGAGCTGGAGTAATGAGTTTGTATACAACTACAAGGCTATTCTTGCTGACCCGGAGAAAAATCTGATAGGATTTACTGCGAATGACTACTATCTGTTTTCGTATGACAGTGAAAACGGCTTTAGTCTTTTGGAGCAGCAGGCACTGACCTATAAAAATACAGAAGGCTACAGAGGCATTTACAAGGATAATGATTTCTATGTGGCAGGAAACGGAGAGATAAAGCATTTTAAGCTGGCAGAATAGCGTAAATAATAGTGTTACGCAATAAGATATAAAGACAGGCGGCGAATACCCAAAGAGGGTGTTTGCTGCCTTTTTTGTATAATTTTATATACAAACGAAATGTAACAGCATATTTAAGTATGCAACTCAAGGCAGTCGGTGATATAATATCTCTGATTTTGTCAAATAAGACGGATTACTAAGGTTACCGGAGACAATGGCAAACGGTAACCTTAAATAGATTTAATAACACGGAGGAACTATTATAATGAATACAGCCTCAAAGACAAGACATGTCTTTATTTTGTTTTTGGCAGATATAGTCTGGGGAATAGCCTTTGTAGCGCAGTCAAAGGGAGGGGATGCAGTTGGAGCATTTTCATTCAACGGCATCCGCTTCCTTATTGGTGCGCTCTGCCTTCTGCCGGTCATAAAAATACTGGATAAGAAAGAGCTGACGGTAAACAGACCTGAAAGCAAAAAGCAAAAGAAAGAGCTTTGGATAGCCGGAAGCTGCTGTGGAATAGCACTTTTCTTTGCGAGCAACCTGCAGCAGCTTGGAATCAGCATGGGCGCAGAATCCGGCAAGGCAGGATTTCTTACAGCTACATATATACTTATGGTGCCGATACTTGGGATTTTCCTTAAAAGAAAATGCGGAGTCAAAATATGGATAGGTGTATTTATTGCACTGATAGGCATGTATTTTCTGTGCATGAATGGGACATTTTCGCTTAGCGGCTCGGATTTGCTCCTGTTGGCAGGGGCATTGTGCTTTGCGATACAGATACTTGTGATTGACCATTTTGTATCACAGGTAGATGCGGTCAGACTTTCATGCATTGAGTTTTTTGTCACCGGACTTGGCTCATGTATAGTGATGATTTTTACTGATATGGGACCGTCTGCCGGCGGTTTAGCACAGTGGGCACAGTCACTTTGCACATGGGATGCATGGATTCCAATTCTCTATGCCGGTATTTTCTCAAGCGGAGTGGGCTATACGCTGCAGATTGTCGGACAAAAGGGCTTAAACCCGGCGGTGGCATCGGTTGCGATGAGTCTTGAGTCGGTGGTTTCTGTGATTGCAGGATGGATTCTGCTGGACCAGATGCTAGGTGGCAGAGAAATTTTTGGATGCGTGCTCATGTTTATTGCGATAATTATTGCACAGCTTCCGGATAGGGAGTATACTTAACAGGTTACAGTATAAAAATGAAATGAGATTATTCAGAATCACTGAGAACAAAAAAGCACAAGTATAGTGCGGTTTTGCGAATGTGCGTGGGGATGAATAGTTACAAAGAAATAGGGATTGGATATGAGAAATAATAGCAGAAAAAATTACAGACGCCGCAGAAGAAATACAGGAGCTTCACAGATTAAGCTTGTAGGAATAGTGGCTGTGATAGTCGTTATAGCGATTATAATAGTTATATCGTGCTTTAATAAAGCAAAGAAAGACAGTAGTAAGGCAAAAGACACAGGAACAGCCACAGAAAATGTGACCGGTGTGACAGAGCAGGTAAGTGAGACAGAGCAGGTAAGTGAGACAGAGCAGGTAAGTGAGACAGAGGAAGCAAAGGAGCTTTTTGTGCCAAAGGAGTCTGATGCTACAGCAGCGATCGGAGATGAGCTTGAGAGCTCTTATGCCGTAGTGATTGATGAGCAGGACGGCACAGTTGTTGCGGGAAAAAATGCTCATGAGAAAATGTATCCGGCTTCCATGACAAAGGTTATGACAGTGCTTGTAGCAGCAGAGCAGGCTGAGAAAAATGCAATTGCTGCAGCGGAGAATGAAAACACCGAAATAGACAGGCAGGCTGTGATAGAAAATAAGCTCAACGAGGTTGTTACAATTACAAAAGAAGCCACAGATTATTCATATGTGCATGATTGCAGTACAACAGGCTTTTTAGACGGGGAGCAGGTGCCTCTTCGCGATGTGTTTAACGGAACCATCCTGCCATCGGGTGGAGAATCGGCATATCAGCTTGCGGTTTATACAGCAGGCTCCATGGAAGCATTTGTCGATATGATGAACCAGAAGGCTGCAGAGCTTGGTATAGGCCAGACCACACATTTTGCAAACCCTGTCGGCATATATGATGAGAACAATTACAGCACAGCCTATGATATGGCAGTCATCATGCAGGCAGCGATGCAGGACGACATTTGTAAAACAGTACTTTCAAATCATACATATAGCACGGCTGCAACACCGCAGCATCCGGAGAACCTGAACATATCGAATCTGTTCCTGCGCCGAATAGAGGACAGGATGACAAGCGGCGAGGTAATCGGTGCAAAGACAGGCTTTGTAAATCAGTCCGGCAACTGTGCGGTCAGCTATGAGAAGGCAGCAAGCGGAAAGACATATATATGTGTGACAGCAGGCGCTTCAAGCGGATGGCACTGTATAGATAATCATGTGTATCTATATAATACATACACAAAGTAGTCAGCATAGCTGATTTTAAGGAGCACAGATATGGCGGGAAATCAAGGCAATTACAGGGAAAAAACCACGCGTAATGAGAAAAAATACAAAAAAGCCAACGTACAGCCGAGACTAAAGGAGAAAAGCAGCCGGGCAAAAAGCGATAACGCATGTCCGTATGCGAAGAAATGTGGCGGCTGCGACTATCAGGGCGTAGAATATAAGGAACAGTTAAAAACCAAGCAGGCATACATGAAAAAGCTGCTAAAGCCTTTTTGCTTTGTGGAGCCGATTGTCGGCATGAAAAATCCGCTCTATTATCGTCACAAGGTTCATGCAGCCTTTGACTGTACGAGGCGCGGTCAGATTGTGGCGGGAGCCTACAGGAAAAACACACATGATGTGGTGGATATCGAAAGCTGCATGATAGAGGAGCAGGAGTCAGATGAGATAATAAGGGACATAAAGGATATGCTCCGCTCATTCAGGATAAAGACCTATGATGAGGACACCGGCTATGGCCTTCTCAGACATGTGCTTGTAAGAAAGGGTTATGCAACAGGGCAGATAATGGTAGTGCTTGTCCTGGCATCGCCGATACTTCCATCGAAGAACAATTTCGTAAAAGCACTCAGGAAAAAGCATCCCAATATCACGACAGTGGTGCTCAACGTGAATGATAAAAAGACAAGCATGGTGCTCGGAGACAGAAACATCACGCTTTATGGCAAGGGCTTCATAGAGGATAAGCTGTGCGGCTGCACCTTCCGCATATCGCCAAACTCGTTTTATCAGGTGAATCCGGTACAGACGGAGCTTTTATACGAAAAAGCCATTCACGAAGCACACCTCACCGGCAAGGAGCGCATAATCGATGCATACTGCGGCACCGGAACAATAGGCATCATAGCAGCGAAAAATGCAGGTGAAGTCATCGGAGTCGAGCTAAACCGTGATGCAATCCGCGATGCAGTTACCAATGCAAAGCGAAATGACATCAGAAACATCCGCTTCTACAATGACGATGCCGGAAAATTCATGGTTGAGATGGCACAAAAGGGTGAGAAAGCGGATGTTGTCATAATGGATCCTCCAAGAACCGGCAGCGACGAGGCATTTTTATCATCGATTGTCAAGCTGTCGCCGGAGAGAGTGGTGTATGTGTCATGTGGTCCGGAAACACTGGCGAGGGATTTAAAGTATCTCACAAAGCATGGATATACAGTGAAGCGTGCAACACCATATGACTGCTTCCCATATACAGAGCACATAGAGACTGTGGTGTTACTTTGCAGGTAAAAGGTCAATAATAGTATTCCAATTCGCCGTCAAATGGTGTAGAATGAAAACTACGTTCCATGTATACTAATGAATGATTACAGCCCATATACGGAGGATAAATATGAGAACGCTATATACATTTGACAAACACAACTATTCCGATGATATGGAGGTATTTGAGCGCTTCGCGGTGCGCGCGGTTATTATCAGAGACGGCAAGCTTGCTATGCAGCAGGCCGGTGAGGGCTACTACAAGATACTGGGCGGCGGCATCGATGCAGGCGAGACCAACGAGGTGGCGCTGGCACGTGAGGTGCGCGAGGAGGCAGGGCTTCTTGTCGTGCCGGAAAGTATCAGGGAGTGCGGCAAGGTCATAGAAAAGAGACGAGATATATTTGAGGCTGACAAGATATATTACTGTCACACCTACGTGTATTTCTGTGATGTGAAGGACGAGCATGTAGCCGCACAGATGACAGACAGTGAGATAAGGCTTGAGTATCATCTGTCATGGGCTACGCCGGATGAGATAATAAAGGCCAACAGCGCCTTTCTTGATAAAGAATGGATAGCAAGAGACACTAAGATTGTTGAGTTGATAAAAGAAATGTGTTAAAATAATGCCTGGATGTAAATCCGGGCATTTAATATAAGGAGAAGCAGTATAAATGGATAAAAATAAAATCAAAAATAAATTAAAGAATGATCCGGCCTTCACTCTTGAGGTGCAAAACCCGGAGGTTGAGGCGCTGATGACACAGTATTCAAGCGACAAAAAGGCGGAGACGCTCAATAAGCTCATTGAAAAATGCACTAAGAGCAGATTCCTGGTACCTGCAAATGTCGGAGAGAACAACAAGCCGGTTCCGCTATTTATTAAAAACGGTGAGGGAGAGGCTTTCATGCCGCTTTATACCTCAAAGGCACAGCTTTCTAAGGATCATCCGTCACCATGCATTGTAAATATGCCGTTTCTTGCAGTCAACAATATGGTGGCAAATAAAGAGTCAAAGATTAATGGTATCGCATTCAACCCGTTCACTCACAATCTGATTTTCAAAAAGCCTCTTGTAGAAAAGATTGAGGCAGTGGAAAAGGCCAGAAGAGAGGGACATCCTACATCACCGACAAAGGGCAAGACTGTACAGATGACAGCAGAGCAGTATGTCATCTTTGAGCGTATGCAGTATGAGCATATTTTCCTGCCGGCAAAGATGTTTGAGGGTGGAAAAGAGTTCATGGACCGACTAGCCGATGAGAAGGAAAAGCTAATAGATGAGCTGTACGAGGAGGCATATCAGCAGAAGCGTATGTATCCATATATGGAGGAGGATTTCTCTGTTATGTCTATGCAGATTTCTGATACGCTCAATGTCACCAGAGTTGATTTCCCGACAAGAGATATGGCTCCAAACTGCGCAATCCGTGCTTATCTCGTGTGGGATGATGCTGCGTCACAGGGCAGATATTTTGTAATTGATGTGAAGGCCGATAAAACTACTGAGCTGGTTGAGATTACAGAGGATCACAAGCGTCTTGGATATGGAGCTGCACCGGTTGAGGGAGCAGAGCTTCAGACTGTTCTTGACCTGGTTAAGAAAAGTGCAGAGGAACAGAATTAGAAAAGTAATGTAGGGCATGATATATAAGGGAGGTCGCGTATGAAGGAGTTTTTAGGCAGAATCAAGGCTGATTTTCTATTGTCATCAGTGCTTTGCATAGCGCTGGGACTGGTGTTTATCATATGGAGAGCTTCGGTGCTCACGATTGTGGCCAATGTGCTTGCGATAGTGCTTATCATAATCGGAGTGGTCTACATGTGCAGCTATTTTTTGAGCATAGTCACAAACGGGCTTTCGGCACTGCTTGGACTTATGGTTTTAGCAGTGGGCATATGGTTTCTGGTGCAGCCAAAGGTTGTTGTGAGCCTGATACCAATAGTCATCGGTCTGGTGCTCATTTTTCACAGCATCAGGAGCATTATTGAGGCAGTGGATGCTAGAAAATACGGTTACGGTGGATGGAGTGTCGGCCTGATTTTTTCAATAATCAGTCTGATTTTTGGAATAATCTGCGTGACAAATGCATTTGATGTAATGAAGACAGCTACTGTTGTTGTCGGAATCATATTGATTTTCAACGGAGTGTCCAATATCTGGATTACAAGCCGTGCCACAAAGGCTGAGAGCTCTTACAACAAGCAAAAGGAGTATGAGGCAACGTTTGTCGAGGACAGAAAAGAGGACAATTAAGCGTAACAGAAAGGCGACAGAATGCGTCGGATGGAGTTTAAGATGGAGAGACCCGGACTTACCAAGGTCGGTGACCATCTGAAGGTAACAGAGAGCAAGCTTCCGACTTCATATTATTATACGATAGAGCATGCAATTGCCATGTCGGGAAACTACGTGGTCAGCGAGAGGCTCAAAAGCCGCGAGGGCGATGTCGTGGATGTGAGGGAGACGGAGAAGGGCTACTTTGTCACGATGGAGTTTGATGAGTAATGACACAGCAAGGTAAGAATGCAATAGATCTGGTGCTCGCTGAGAGCCTTATAGAGCTTTCGGCGAAAAAGCCAATCGATAAGATTACAATTAAAGAGATAACGGACAAGGCCGGAGTTATCCGCCCCACGTTTTACAATCATTTTCAGGACAAGTACGAGCTGATAGAGTGGATTATCAAAAACGAGCTGCTTGAGCCCATCAAGCCACTGCTCAATGCCGGAATGATTTTTGAAGCGATTGTGCTGATGCTCAATAATATCTCGGCAAACAGTGTTTTTTACAAGAAAGCACTAAAGCTGGAGGGGGCTGTGACGTTTAATCAGATTGCCATGAAGTGCGTCTGCGAGATGTTTATGAATATCATAAACGAAAAGAGTACAGGAAAGAAATCCAAATACCGCTGGCTCACACCGGAGGTGATTTCTACATATTATGCGCAGTCGTTGTGCTTTATCACGGAGGGCTGGATAGCCCAGGGCATGGATGATATTGAGCCGAAGGAGATGGCTGAGGCATACATGTATCTGATTACACGCTCTATGGATGATATACTAAGTGAGCTGTAGAGGACAATTGTCATGGAAAATGACGGCTTAAGCAAACTCATAAAGCAGAATCATAAAGAGGCATGTGTTCATATAAATATGAAAATGCTGTGAAAAAGTGTCAGAAATCAAATACAATATCATATATGTGTCATATCGGATATACAAATTGATGGATTTGTATATCTCACATGACAAATCGAAGAGATTGAATATTTATTTATTCGGTCTTTTTTTTTATACTTCAATACGAAAAAAAGAAAGAGTGGTGAATCTAATGATTAAATTTGGAAAAGGAGTCGTAAAATATCGTGTGCTGATACTGATAGTTGCATTTGCACTGCTTATACCGTCGGGCATCAGCTTTATCAACACGAGAATCAACTTTGATATCCTTTCTTATCTGCCAAGCCAGATAGAGACTATGAAGGGTCAGGATATCATGGTAGATGAGTTTGGAACCGGAGCGTTGTCATTTGTGATCTTAGAGGATATGAAGGATCAGGACATAGAGACTCTGGCAGATGACATAGAGGACCTTAAGGGTGTAAATGATGTCATCTGGTACGGAACAATCGCTGATTCCACATTGCCAAGAGAGGCAATTCCGGATGAGGTGTACGACGCATTCAATAACAAGGATGCAAACAGCCAGCTCATGCTTGTCACCTACAGTGACACAATGGGTTCGGATGAGACAATGGAAGCCGTCAACAAGATGGATAAGATGGTGAAAAACCACTGCTTCGTAGCAGGAATGGCAGCGGTCAACGCAGATACAAAGACACTTGTTATGCAGCAGGCTCCTATATATGTCATCATAGCAGCATTGCTTTCAATGCTTGTCATGGGAATTACAATGGATTCAATAATTGTTCCGATGTTATTCCTCCTAAGCATAGGAATGGCTATTATCTATAACCTGGGAACAAACTTTATACAGGGACAGATTTCATACCTGACACTGGCACTGACAGCAGTATTGCAGCTCGCCGTAACAATGGATTACTCGATTTTCCTCTGGCACAGCTATCAGGAGCAGATAGACAGATATGACGGAGACAAGAAGCGAGCCATGGCACATGCCATTTCCCACACAATTGTCTCAGTAACAGGAAGCTCAATCACAACAATCGCAGGCTTCGTAGCCCTCTGCTTCATGAGCTTTACACTTGGACTTGACCTGGGAATCGTAATGGCAAAGGGCGTTGTATTCGGAGTTATCGGATGTGTAACAATTCTCCCTGCACTGATTCTTGCATGTGATAAGGCAATCGAGAAGACAAAGCACAAGATTCTTATGCCGGATGTTTCCAGGATTGCAAGCTGGGTAACAAATCATTATAAGATACTTGCAGTGATTTTCATCGTAGTGCTCATCCCGGCAATATACGGATACACTCATGATCAGGTCTACTATGACCTTGCAGGAACCATGCCTGACAGTGCATACAGTAAGCAGGCCAATGAAAGACTCGACAAGGAGTATGCTATGGGTGCCACACATATCATCATCGCGCCGAGCGATATGTCAAAGGCAGACAGCATAAGCATGATAGATGATATCAAGAAGGTCGATGGAGTAAAGCTTGCGGTATCACTTGACTCAATACTTGGACCTACAATACCGGATGATATGGTGCCGGATGAGGCAAAGGAGATATTCAAAAACGGTGATTACCAGATGATGCTTGTTTCATCAAAATATGCGACAGCATCTGATGAGGTAAACAACCAGATTACAGAGATTAAAAAGATAGTAAAGAATTACAGCGAGGACGCAATGCTTATCGGTGAGGCACCTTGTACAAAGGATCTTATCACTATCACAGATACAGACTTCAAGCGTGTAAGTGCAGTATCAATCGTATTGATATTCCTTATCATCCTCGTAGTATTCAAATCGGTATCGCTTCCAATCATACTTGTAGCGGTCATCGAGTTTGCAATCTTTGTAAACATGGGAATTCCGGGATTTACAGGAACGAAGCTTCCGTTTATCGCGAGCATCGTAATCGGAACCATACAGCTTGGTGCAACGGTTGACTATGCGATACTTATGACCACAAAGTACAGAAAGAACAGATACACCGGAATGGACAAAAAGCCGGCAATCACAAAGGCACTTGCAGATTCGACAAACTCAGTTATTGTCAGTGCACTCTGTTTCTTCGCCGCAACCTTTGGTGTAGGACTTTATTCAAACATTGATATGATCAGTTCTATCTGTATATTGCTTGCACGAGGCGCAATCATCAGTATGTTTGTAGTAGTATTTATACTTCCGTCAATGTTTATGATTTTTGACAAAGTAATATGTGCCACAAGCGCAGGCTTTAAAAACAAGAACCTGACAGCTTAGTAATCTGATTAATCATAAATGAGGGATAAAATACTTTTTGACCCTCATAACATAAAAATATGACCTCAAAAACAAAATCAGGAGGAATAAGACATGAAATTACCAGAATTGAAAGAAAAGTTAAAAAGTAAATATATTGTCCGTGTTGTAGCCGGAGTCCTCACAATAGCACTTGTAGGTACAGGAATCGGAGCAACAGCGGTTTTTGCAGAGAAGAACAGCACTGCAGTCACAGCCGAGGCAGACAGCACAACAGGAAGCAGCAAGGATGCTGATGACATAGCAGATAAGCTCATGGATAGCGTATCATTAAAGGATAACGATGCAGACAAGGACGAGAGCGTATACCTCATCTCAGATGCAAACGGCAACGTAAACAAAACAATCGTAGTAGATCACCTTAAAAATAAAGATAAAAAGGATACCTTGGATGATGCTTCAAACCTTTCAGATATCGAGAACGTAAAGGGCAAGGAAAAATTCACACAAAGCGGTGACAAGCTCACCTGGCAGGCCGGTGGCAAGGACATTTACTATCAGGGCACAGCAACAGAGGAACCGCCTGTAACACAGAAGGTTACATATTACCTCGATGGAAAAGAAATCTCACCTGAGGACCTTGCGGGAAAATCAGGAAAGGTCAAAATCCGTTTTGACTACACAAATACCACATCATATACAGAGACAGTAAATGGCGAGAAGCAGACAGTTTCCGTACCATTTGCAGCAATAACAGGACTTGTACTCGGTGATGGCTTCGAGAATATCGAAGTGACAAACGGCAAGGCTGAGGTAAGCAACTCATCAAGCGTAGTGCTCGGCTATGCTCTTCCGGGCTTAAAGGACAGCCTCGGAATCAAGGACGGAGATCTTGATGGCGATGTAAATATCCCTGAATACATGGAAATGACAGCAGATGTGAAGAATTTCTCAATGCCTGCAGCCATGACCTTCGTGGTAAACGCATCTGATTATGTAAGCACAGACGGAATTGACACATCAGACCTCGATGACATGATAAATGACTTAAAGGATGCCTCAACACAGCTTCAGGATGGCTCAAAGACACTGGCAGAGGGTACTGACACACTTTCTGACGGACTTTCAACATTGCAGAGCAAGCTCGGCACATTCGCATCAGGAGTTGGCACACTGCAGAGTGGACTTAAGACATATACTGATGGTGTAAGTACATTAAGTGGTGGACTGAATACACTGAATTCAAATGTACCTACTTTATCTAATGGCATAACAACATTAAATTCTAGTGCGAAATCGCTTAATGATGGGGTGGCTTTGCTTAATGCAACTGTTTCAACAAAATTTACTGATTCAGAAAAGCAGACACTTTTAGATCAGGTACACAGTACATTGGAGTCTCAAAAATCTGAAATAGAAAAACAGGCGCAGACAACAGTTGCGTCACAGAAAACAGCCATTCAAAAGCAGGCACAGAGTGCTGTTGACTCACAAAAAAACGATATACAGAAGCAGGCACAGAGTGCGGTAGATGCGCAAAAGCCGGACATACAGAAACAGGCACAGAGTGCGGTAGATGCACAAAAGTCAGAAATACAGAAACAGGCACAGAGTACAGTAGCTGCTCAGAAAGAAGATATTGAGAAAAAGGCTCAGGCCGCAGTAGACGATCAGAAGGAGCAGATTAAGTCAGTAGCAACTGAGACAGTAAAAAAACAGGAAACTGCAATAAAACAACAGGCAGCAAGTGCTGTTGAACAGGAATTTACATCCGGAAAAACCGACTATATAACAAATGATGCAAAGAAACAATTAGAAAGTATTAAGCCGGTAATTGAAAGTGGTGTGAAAGCACAGTTTGTACAGAATATGGCCGAAAAAGATTCTACAATCACAGATTATGATACAGCAAAGGCTTTTTATGACAAGAATGTTAAGAAAGATGGAGCGGCTGAAGCATATGTCAATGAACAGATTGATGCAATAATAAATCAGTTAGCTGGAAGTGTAGCATCAACAGCCAAGGATGCTTCTAAGATTGCAGCAGGAGAAGCAGCTTATACAGCAGCAAGTCAGACAGCGGGAGAAGCAGCTTATACAGGAGCAAGCTTAGCAGCAGGAACAGCAGCCTATACAGCGGCAAGCCAGACAGCAGGAGAAGCAGCCTATGCGGGAGCAAGTTTAGCAGCAGGATCAGCAGCATATTTGGGAGCAAGCCAGGCGGCAGGAGAGGCAGCCTATACAGGAGCAAGCTTAGCAGCAGGATCGGCAGCGTATTTGGGAGCAAGTCAGGCAGCAACAACAGCAGCCTATACAGGAGCGGTTTCAGGAGCTGAACAGGCTACTATAACGTCTTCAGAGCAGACAAAAGCGACTGTAGCAGCCTCTATTAATCAAAAGCAGGCAAATGGATACAGCCTTGTAACAGGAATGAAGGCACTTGCAGATGGAACACAGACATTGTATAGCTCAGTGCCAACTCTCACAAGTGGTATCAAGCAGCTTGTAGACGGTTCAAACACACTTGTAGCAAACAATGCACAGCTCAACAGCGGAGCCTCACAGCTTGCAGATGGAACAAATCAGATAGTTTCAGGTGTTGACCAGCTCACAACAGGCTCAAAGACACTTTCAGAGGGGGCACACACACTTGCAGATGGTATGGTACAGTTCAATGAGGAGGGAATCAACAAGATTCTCGACGCATACAACGGCGACTTAAAGCCATTCACCGACAAGCTTCAGGCAGTAATTGACGCAGGTGAGGAATATCAGACATACTCAGCAATCGCTGATGGACAGACGGGCAGCGTTAAGTTCATATATAAATTAGCTTCAATAGATGCTAAGGCAGATAGCGACAAATAATTAATTAAAGGATGTTTGTAGATTATGGGAGGCAAAAATGGGCTGGATAGAATATCTGTTAATCGTGGCGGGAAGCTCACTGGAGATTTTCGTTGCGATGGAATGTCAGGGATCCCTGATCCAGAAAGTAAATAAGAAACAGCTTACAGCCATTTGCTTCATAGTTGCAGTTTGCCAGTTATTAGCAATGTACATCGGGTATTTTCTGTCAAGCTTCCTTAATGGGAAATACTCGGTGAAGGATGAAGCACTTTTAGGAGAGATAATTTCTATCGGAATACTGATAGGACTGGGGATCAGGCTTATAGGAAAGGCTATAAGAAACGAAAGGATTGAGGAGCACTGTCAGGCACAGCTTGATATGAAAAGAGTGCTAAGGATAGCAGGAATCACCGCATTTTATACGGTTCTTGCAGGAATAGCATTCGGATTCCTCGGTACCGGACTTTTCACCATTATGATAATGGTGGCGCTACTCACTGTCATCTGTATAGTGGCAGGCATTTACACAGGATATCATTTCGGGTTCGAGCAGAAGACAAAGGTATATATCGTGGGGGCGATACTCTTTTGGGCAGCTGGAATTGATGTGATAGTAAGACTTGTAAGTGCAACATAATGCATAGGGCTCTGTTCGTAAGGACAGGGCTTTTTTGCTGCCCATTGCAGTATGAAATACTTCGCTTGCAATGTCAAAGTAAATGCTATAGAATATTTTCATACTTAATAACACGCAAATGAGGAGATTTAAAGTTATGAAACAGAAATTGAGAAATCTTTCGGCACCGGCAAATATAATATTTGCCATTCTTGCAGTTTTTATTTTCATTGCACTCTTGCAGTGGAGCGGAAAAGTTCTGGGACTGATTCCGGGCATGGAAAAGGCGGATGACTATCTGCTGCAGGCTATTGTGGAGACAGTTGTTTTAGTTATTTTTCTTGGCATCACATATTTATTTGGGCTGTGGGATATCTTTAAGGAAAATGCAGCAGGATGGACCAGAAGCTTATACACAGGTGGTTTTTTCATAGTTTATTGTCTGTATGCTGTTGTTTCAGGTATTTATATGTGCTTTTTGAGCGAGCATGGTGATGTGAAGGCATTTTACAACATACTCTTTTTCTTTATCGCGGTCTGCCTTGTAGGACTCGTTGAGGAGCTGGTGTTCAGAGGCCTGGTGTTTAATCTGCTGCTGAGAGCTTTTCCAAAAACGAAAGGTGGAATCACAGGAGCCGTAGTTTTGGGAGGCGTACTGTTTGGATTGATGCATTTTTCCAATATGGGCGCAGGGGTTAAGTTCAGCAGTTGTCTGATACAGGTTATTTCAGCAGGTCTCATGGGTGTGCTGTTTTGCATGATATACGCTTCTACACGCAATTTCTGGATGCTTGCCATTTTCCATACTGTTGTAGATATGGGAGGACTTTTATCATCGGGAATATTTGAGGGAGGCGGAGTGGCCGACAGGATTAATGAGTTTTCGGCAATGAACTGTGTCGCGTTTATCGTGCTCGGTATTCCTATGCTTGTTATGCTGCGTAAATCAAGGCGTATCCGTCTTGAGATGCTTTACAATAATGAGACTATCATAGATGACGAGAGGGAGGGCGCTAAGCTTGCAGTTGTTTCACTGGTGCTTGGTATCTGCAGTATTATTTTCTCGTTTTTTGGATATCTGATGGGACTTGGAATTGTCGGCATGCTTGCTTCCAAAATGTCAAAAAGGGCAAAGCAGTATAACAATGCAATAGCAACTGCGGGTATGATTACATCGATAATAGGCTTTGTACTGTCGGTCATCTGCACGATTGGCATGATGGTGCTGTTTGCAAGCGGCGTGTACGACAGGCTTGTTAATATGTCGATGCTGCAATAATACGAAGCAGACCTTTGAATGTGGCATAAAGTCTACATTCAAGGGTCATTTTTTAAGGAGAAACCATGAATATTTTACTGACAGCAATAAATGCAAAATATATACATTCAAACCTCGCAGTTTATTCACTGCGCGCCTGTGCCGGGGAGTACAGGGATGCTGTGGAGCTTGCGGAATACACGATAAACAATCAGAAGGATTACATTCTTGAGGAGCTTTATAAGAGAAAGCCCGACGTACTTTGTTTTTCGTGCTATATATGGAATATTGATTATGTGACTGATATTGCACGCGAGTATAAAAAGCTTTGTCCGTCAGTGCCGATATGGGTTGGAGGCCCTGAGGTGTCTTACGAGGTGGAGGCATTTCTGCGGGAAAATCCATACATAGACGGTGTGATGATTGGCGAGGGTGAGGATACCTTTAGAGAGCTGTGCGGTTACTATGCGCATAAAAGAAAGCTGAGTGATATTGCAGGCATTGCTTTCAGAAAAAACCGCACAGGTAATAGTACAAGTAATAGAACAAGTGTGAACAACGCAGGTTGCAAAGCGGATGAAATAGTATTTACAAGTCCACGCTCAATCAAAAACATGAGTGAAATTCCATTTTGCTATGATACTCTCGATGATTTTTCAAACCGCATCATCTACTACGAGAGCAGCAGAGGATGCCCGTTTTCGTGCAGCTACTGTCTGTCATCGGTGGATAAGACACTGCGTTTCAGGAATACGGAGATTGTCAAAAGGGAGCTTAAGTTTTTCATAGACCAGAAGGTGCCACAGATTAAGTTTGTGGACAGAACCTTTAACTGCAATCATGCTCATGCAATGGAGCTGTGGCGCTTTATAAAGGCAAATGACAATGGTGTGACAAACTTTCACTTTGAGATATCGGCAGATCTGCTGAATCAGGAGGAGCTTGAGCTGATTTCTGATATGAGGCCGGGGCTGATACAGCTTGAAATCGGTGTGCAGTCCACCAATGAGGTCACGATTAAGGAGATTCACAGGACTATGAAGCTTGAGAGGCTTAAGGAGGTTGTGAAGCTCATTCAAAGAGGCAACAATATCCATGAGCATCTGGATCTGATTGCAGGGCTGCCATACGAGGACTATGACAGCTTTGGGCGTTCCTTTGATGAGATTTATGAGCTTAAGCCAAACCAGCTGCAGCTTGGGTTCTTAAAGGTGCTCAAGGGCTCGTACATGTTTGAGCATGCCGCGGAATATGGTATTGTGTACCATGACAAGCCACCATATGAGGTAATGTCCACAAAATGGCTTTCGTTTGATGATGTGATAAAGATTAAGCGCGTCGAGGATATGCTTGAGGTGTATTACAACAGCGGACAGTTTGAGATTACGATGAAGCTCATGGAGTGTATCTTTGACAGTGCGTTTGAGTTTTTTCAGGAGCTTGGAGATTTTTATGAGGCAAACGGCTATTTTGGAATGAGCCATTCGCGCATCAGAAGGTGTGAGATACTGCTTGAATTTCTGGCTTTATACCTGCATGGCTGTGACAGCGATGCTATGACTTCTGTGGTATTATCCGAAAATGCCGGAGATAGAGATAATACTGATTTTGACGAAAATGCCATAGATAGGGATAATACTGATTTTGATGAAAATGCGCAGATTTACAGCATGATTCAGGAGTCACTCATCTTTGATTTGTACTATCGTGAGAACTGCAAGAGCCGCCCGGTGTGGGCCACAGATATAGGAAGCTTCAAGCACATGACACATGCATACTGTAAGAATGGAAAGCTGTCGCATGTGGAGCCGTTCCACTATATTTTTCCGGACAAGCACACGCGCAAGCTGGATGAACTGCCAAAGTATCATAAGGAGCCGGTGTGGGCGCTTTTCCACTACGACATGAGAGACCCGCTTGACCACCAGGCGCTGGTGGAGTATATAAAATAACAGTAACGTGAAATGACTACAGCGGTAAAAGCCGGGAAGGTTTACGGACTAAGAAAAATGAGCAACATAGATAATATAAAAAATTACACGGTGATTGACCTGGAAATGACAGGCCTTTCTGCAAAAAATGACAAGATAATAGAGATAGGTGCGGCACGTGTGAGGGGCGGCGAGATAGTGGATACGATATCCACACTGGTAAATCCGAAGCAGCATATTCCACAGCGTGTGCAGGAATTAACGGGAATTACCGACAGTGATGTGGAAAACGCGGCAGATATGGACGAGGCTGTGGATAACCTGCTTGATTTTATCGGAGATGATATCATACTCGGGCAGAATGTGACCTTTGATTACAGCTTTTTAAAGCAATGGGCGGTAAATCACAAGAGAACCCTCTCGCTGAATGCATATGATACGCTGAAAATAGCCAGAAAATGTCTGCCTGCTGAGCAGTCAAAGAAGCTGGAGGATTTGTGTGAGTATTTTGGTGTAAACAGGGAAAATGCCCACAGGGCGCTCGATGATGCGATAGAGACAAAGCAGATATTTGAAAAGCTGCTTGCACTGATGGATGAAAAGGGTGAGCCGGTGGAGTCAAAGTCACTTGTATACAAGGCAAAAAAACAGACACCCGCCACGGCCCATCAGGTCAGACAGTTAAAGGAGCTGATGACTGAGTATGGAATAGCAGATGTCATATCGTGGGATAACCTGACCAGAAGTCAGGCCTCAAGGCTGTACGATGAATATCGCAGCAAGTACATTAATAGGTGTGAGTAATTACCGGCCGAGGCGGCATCAGTCTGTAAGCTCTCAAGCATTGAAACAAATTTCGTGAAATTATCATCATATTCAGACAGTTTTTTAAAATTGAGAATGCCATATTTAAGCTTTAAATCAGTGTTTGTCATTCAGGTGAGATTGACAAGGGTTTTATCCCTTAAATCATTTATTTTATCATTATTTAATGGAAAAAACTTTTCCGGTATGGTAATATAACACAGGTCAGTGGTATCTCCGCGGAGGGGTGAGTTGGCCTTACGCTCCTTTTCCCAGAACTCCTCGGTGACCTTTGCCTGGGCAGAATCAGCCCTCTTTATGGCAAAAGTAATCACTGCAATAAATAAAATGAACAAAATTAGACAAATTGGAATCATATGTTGGAAAATCTTTTCTCATATATGAAAATAGTATAACTCATTTTTGAACAGAGGTGAATAGTATGTACGATTTTAATAAAAAAAGAAATCAGAAGGTGGTTGCTATAGTGATAATAGTGGTTATAGCAGCGATGCTTGTGACAACATTTGTGTCAAGTCTTGTATAGCTTTTCTTGAAATATGGAAAAAATATGATAATATGATTAAAGGGTCAAAAGGTATCATCGATGCATGCTTGCATGCA
>ERZ791614.265-NODE-265-length-38688-cov-3.844511_pt1 | contig 38688 bp, 54 predicted proteins | sample MGYA00510274_ERZ791614 | MGnify/ENA primary metagenome ERZ791614 (study PRJEB30046, sample SAMN00715221) | human gut metagenome | study: EMG produced TPA metagenomics assembly of the A metagenome-wide association study of gut microbiota in type 2...
TTTCGCTGGGTATAAATGGTTGGGATATGTCTAATTATCAGGCATAAGTTCTAATATAAGGGGCAATACGAAAAGTAAAAGTTTAGTAAATATAAAATAGTGCGTAGATAAAAGGATGTCAGACAGTTATGATAAATCAATAAACAGCATGATTCAATACGAAAAGTACAAGTGGGTTTAATTGAGTTGATGTTTATGTTAAATATGTGAGTGAATTTGGGCGATTTTGAAATGGTATTTGAATTTGATGTTAATTAAGAATGTATGATTACATAAATTGGGCTGATTCTGCCTATTGAAGGCTTGATTTGTGGATAGCATATTCAGGAGTCCAGTGTGTGATAAAAGAGGCTTTATACGGTCTCTTTTTTTGTTGGTGACACAAAATAGGTATCAATAAAATTATTCCATATACTTACTATTTGGTATATTTGTAGCTCTAATTATTCAAAATGATTATGACGAAAGTAATACATGTACATTTGATATTTGAGAAAAAGAATTATTATTTTGGTTCGATTTCGGCGATATTTGACGTGCTCAGTGAAGAGGAAATAGGGATTACCAAAAGTAGTTTATTGCATGCCGGTATGACCGATGGATGCTGTAAAATGACCAAACGAGCCATGATTATACAATCGCATTTGATAAGATGTAGTAAATAACTGTTTTACTTATATTTAAGTCGTATTTGAAAGGCTTAAATCATTTTAGGCGGTGCCCTGATCATTAACAGATCGAGACATCGCCCTTTTTGTGGCTTAAAATGGCGTTATTTCAACTTAGGGGGACACTTAGGGGGACACTTAGGGGGACATCTGACCTTGTTTTTTGAACACTTTCGATACCACATAAGTGGTTAATTATTGCAAAAAAGCATGTTAAATGTCGTTTTCGTTACCCCTTATTTTGTGTTTACCGTATATCAATGTTAATGCTTTTCATTGATTATCAAATAATTAATCAATGATTATTATCTGAACATACTAAAAATGGTTGCTTTTGAGATATCTTTTTACCTAAATACGTTGTAAATCCTATTATCACAATCAATAGTGAAAGAAGACTCCCCGATAGCTTTCAAATAAATATCATACTCATTATTTATCTTTTCGATCATATTAAGCTTATATGCCTCGGTAGCAGTGTTAGAACGCATTAATTCTGCAAACACTTTTGAGGATAGAATTTCTTTATAAAGAATTTCCTTAGCTTGTTCCTTTTGGTTGAGAGTCATTTTGAGAGCAAAGTCTTTACTCCAATTGCTTGCATTCTCTTTTTTTGATTCCAGTTTGTTTTTTAAATCCTTTACATCATTTGTCATTCCCCAAATTTTAAAGAATAAAACAATTTGCAATATTGCAAAAACAATAAGAATGATTGATGTTATCAATTCCATAATAAAAATAGTTTAATTGTTGATATTTAATGTTTTGAATTTTAATTATTGCCATATATTATTACTGTCCCACAAACTGGACATCCCCCAAGTCCACAGCATCGCTTTTGCGGATCTGGGTTGATCCAACGGAGGCAACATTTGGAAGAGGGGATAGTTGTAACTCCGCTATCTTTTCCTCCAATGTCTTTATTTGCTGTTTCAGGGCACCGATTTGCTCTATCAATTCCTTGTTTTCAGCCTTTTCTTCTTTGTACATTGTATATAATAAAGATTCTTCCATCGGCTGTGGAAGTGAATCTGAAACGTACTCGCCCGTGGGCGATGTAGATTCGGATTTTAGCATAGAACCTCGACCGGTAAGAAGCCAATCGGGATTAAGCTCAGGAAAAGCATAGAGAATTTTCTCGCATTTATCAGAACCTAAGTTATCCCCCTTGTCTAAAGAACCATTAGACAACTTCGTTGATTGGTAAAATTTATATTTACTAATCCCTTTTGTTTCAATAAATTGCCGCAATCTCTGAACAATCCCCATAATTTTATTAGAAAATTTACTCGTAAATATTTTGATATTAGAAGATTTACTACTAATATTGCACCGTGTAACAGGTTTACACGGCCATAAAAGTAGACAATTTTCAAATATTACACAATATGAATACAGGAAAACAATTCACGGTGGCTGAGAACCTAGTAGTGACGGTTGAGCCAAACAAGGAACATGAGTTTCTTATGTCCACAGCAGAAGTGGCAAAAGGGTATGGAATAAACGTCAACACTTTAAGAGGTCACAAACATGAACACAGGAATGAACTAATCGAAGGTAAACACTTTATCACCAGCGTTGGAAAAACAAATGCATTTGGAAATAAGTCGATTGCAACCTTTTGGACCAAGCGTGGCATCATCCGCCTCGGCTTCTTCATCAAGTCGGAGCGTGCAAAACTGTTCCGCGACTGGGCGGAAGACTTGGTGATCTTCGTGAGCGAACAGGCGGATAAGGCGCAGCAGCTATCCATTTGGCCGGAACCGGAGAAGCGGAAACATAACCGGCTGACCCAAGAACGCTTGGTTGACCTGCTGGCTGATGTCGCTAAGATCGACGATAAGGAACTGAGATTATCTATCGTAAATAAACTAATCAACACGCATCATGAGAAAAAAGATTGAGTTGGCCAATATGGCTGCCCGCGCTGAGATTTGCCGGGTGTTGGGAATTTCGAAAACGCTCCTTTCGTTAGCACTCAGTTTCAAACGTAATAGCCCATCGGCCCAAAAAGCACGGACGATGGCTTTGGAACGGGGTGGAATCCTAATGGAGGAGAAACCGATGTCTCGTACCGTCCGTATCCTGAATGCGAAGGGAGAGACTGAACGGACGATTGAGGGATGAATATAATCTAACTTTCTAAAACATATGGGAATGAAAAATCAAACATCCGCTATTATCAGGATTATGACTCCTGTTCAAATACGCTCCTTTCGTAACGGACTTCGTAGTCAGGTAACTCAAACTCTATCAACCGGGCAATTGACTCGTATAGATAAAGTAAAGCTCCGCCACGAACCTTGCCGACAGAGATTAGCACAATCCCTCTCGCAGACCAACCTTCGTTTTTTTCATCTCGTACGCATGGAGGATAATAGACTATTTTGCAAGGAGAACGGTCAAATGCTCCCTTTAACGAATCAAGGTGGGATAGACTTGGACCGACTCGCTCTCGAAATTGCTCTTCGGAAATGGTGATATCTTTTGCTATGATATCGACTATAAGAACAAATGATAGAAATTTTAAATTGAGAATTATGGAAATCGAAAAAGGAAATACACAATCAGCCCAAGAAGACATTTATTGTACCGATTTGAAAGATATACATGTTGATAAAGAGATATCAGTCCATAGCTATAATTTGAGAGTTGCTCAAGTTAAGGATGACTCTACCGGAAAGATGTATGTAAAACGGTCCATATCGTGCGATGGTATCTTAGAATATGAAGACTGTTTGTCCTTTGAGCAATGGGAATATTCGCTGCAACATCCGGATTTATTCAGATTGATGGAACTGTTCAGCATGGGCTTTATCGGTATCAACAGCAAAGAACGATCCGGCGATGAATGCATTTGGAATTTGCAAGGAGAATTGGAGAGTTTGACAGAACGGGGAACCTTGAAAAAGATCCCCCTGAATAAGTTGAAACAAGAATTCAGTTCTCATTAACGGTCCTTACGATCTGTCCGTCTTTGGTTTCCGCCCTTTTCGTTAGATAACCCTCGCAGATAAGATCATTCACGATCTTTTTCAGCAAATGGTAAGGAATTCCCAATTCGGATGCGTACTCCCGATTAATTACGATAGAACGATTGCCTTCGCCTTGCTTTCGTAAGGACTGAAGGACTGCTTCTGCAATATTACTAAGCTCCATAAATATATTTTTTAACTTGACCTACAAAGGTAGGTTGTTTGACCGAAACCGAGACTATTCCCGCCAAGAAAGTTAACGACTTGCAGGTGTCGGAGCGAGACCGGCGGCGGGAACGAAATAAAAGAATAAGAATATGAAAGCGAAGGTGATTTTATATGGTTGGTGCATCAGTTGGTTCTTTCTGTTTGTCGGAGCCGGAGCGATGGACAACGGGAAACCGGCAGAGGGAAGCCTGCTCTGTTCAGTCTGGTTTTTGTTCAGTTTTCTTTTGATGGCGAACGAGAAAGAATGCTGCAAGGAGGCCGACCGGTTTGAGTCATGGTTTACACGTCTGCTTGGTGGCAGCGATAAAGGATAAACAATCGGTTTAGGTTTCAATTAAGATTGGTTTAGCATGAGCGGTACGCGGCCCGCGGAACGAGGGTGGTATCCCGGATAGTTCAGTCAGGTAGAACAATCGAAACTGGTAATTCAGGCGATATGGTCAGCGGTTCGAATCCGCTTCCGGGAACATTTTGATAATGAATAAAACAAAAAACGATATGCCTCACGAATGGAATAACATGATAGTGGTGACGAAGGAAGAACTGATACCGGACTTCTTCCCTTCGTGGGAAGCGTTGAAAAAGAAACTGGCGCGAGACAAAAAGAAAACATACGGCATTCATCGTGCCCGTGAAGGGAAAGGGCAAGGCAACGAAGTTCTGATTGCCTATGATACCTTGCCTAAAGACTGGCGTAAACAGTTAGGGGATCCCCGAAAGAAGGATTGTTCCCTGGAACGTTTCTTTTGGGAGGATCTGGAAGCCGTTTCCTATTTCCGTGATGTATGTCCGGGTAAATATGGTACAATTGATCCGGAACGGCAAAAGGAATACGTCCTTGATGCCAGTGTACTGAAAGCAGCCATCCGATGGCGTTCTGAACATTATGAAGAATGTGTCAAGCATAACCAGCCGGTGAAGAATACTTATAAGGTACTTTCCACGGTTGTCAACAATTTCAATGCCTGGCGCGGTATCAATAAACTGCCGCAATTCAAACTACCGACCAACCCCATTTCATTGAAGAGGAAAATCGAACGTTTCGAGGCGGAAGGCTATTCTTCCCTGCTGAAAGGCTACGACAACAACAATCGCGGCAAGGCTGTGGAACGTACGCTCGACTTGCTGGACAGCATGTTTGCCCACCAGACGTTCAAACCTTCACCTGCCGAAGTCTACCGCCAACTGTCCGCATTCCTGTCCGGTTATGTGGAAATCATCAGCAACGAGACGGGAGAAGTGTTTGATCCGAAGTCGTTCAACAAGGTAAGCCAGCGTACTGTCACCATGTTCTTGAATTCATGGGGCAGCTCAGTGGCCACATCCCGCAAGCGTACTGGAAACCGTCAGATCCGCCTGGGACAGTATGTACCATTTGAACAGCTGGAGCATCCGAAATTTGCAGGATCGATCATTTCAGTGGATGACCGCCAACCACCTTTCGAGTATAAAAAAGGAACTCGCATGTGGTTTTATCTGGGAATCGATTTGGGAAGCGAAGCAATTACGACATGGGTATACGGCACATCAAAAGAGGGTATTATTCTTGACTTTTACCGCCAGATGGTGCGCAATTATGCAGAATGGGGATTGCCGCTACCAGACGAGATAGAGTGCGAAAGCAACCTGAATGCGGCTTATCGGGAAGGTTTCCTAAAATCCGGCAACATGTTCCAGAATGTTCGTATCGAGGCAAACAGCGCACGAAGTAAACGATGCGAAGGTTACTGGAGGCCGCTCCGTTACCAGGTGGAAAAGAAGCATACGGGATGGATCGCCCGTCCTTTCGCCCGGAACGAATCCAATCAGGTAGGAACAAAGGAAAAAGAGATAGTGCCGTATGACAAACTGGTAGAACAAAGCCTTCGGGACATTGAAGACTGGAACAATATGGAATGCAGTATTTATGAAGGTAAAACCCGTTGGGAAATACTTTTTGAGAAGCAAAATCCGAAAAACACCCGTCCGATCCCGTATCGTTCCATCCTCTTGACATTGGGATATAGGACGAAAAGCAGCGTCAGCATGTCGGGACAGGTCCGATTTAGAAGTTCCATCTTCCTGCTGGCCGATGGCGGAGAATTGGCTACCGGAGACAAGTTGATCGGATATATGCAGGTTCTGGCCGGTAAAAACGTTGACATCTACTGGCTGGACGGCAACAACGGAGAATGCCTGGCCGCCATAGTCTGTCTGCGTGACACGACACGAGTGGTCTGTGAATTAGTAGAACAGCCTCGGACAGCCCGTGCCAAGATCGAAGAAACGGAGGAACAGGCTAGAAACCGTGAATTGTTTGCCCGGTACCGCAATACACTGGAAGGGTACAGCAAACGGCGTTACCACAGCATCGAAAAAGTGACCGTCATCGATCATCGGGAAACGACCTTGAACCGAAAGTTCAGGATGCCCGGTCTCAAACGATATGAAGCGGTAGAAGAACCCGAAGAAATCGAAATACTGGAAATAGACAATAGAAACCAGGAAATGGAAATCGAACAGGATTCGAACAGTGTTCGAAAATCGTTTGCCCCAAGTTTAAAAGATAGATTTTGACAACGTTAAAAATAGCACGATATGATTGAGTTAACAGAAGAATATAAGGTGAAAGTCCTTTCCGCCCTTGCGGATGCCCGCGAACGGTATGACGGTAGCGATTCGAATTTCGCAAAAAAATACGGAATCAACAAAAGTGTATATAGCGGTTTGAAGAAAGGAGATATCGACAGGAAGATATCTCCGGGTAAATGGTTGGAGTTAGGAAGGCAGCTTGGCGTTTCCCTAAACGAACGCAATTGGAACATGGCCCGTACCGATGTTTTCAACATGATTGAGGAAGATGTCTTATTCTGCAAGGAATTCAGCAAATCGATGATGTTTGTGGATGAATGCGCGATCGGTAAAACCTATTCCGCCCGCTATCTTTCACGGACCTTGAAGAATTGCTTTTATATTGATGCAACGCAATGCCGGCAGGAACGTTCTCTAATTCGTGCCATCGCAAAAGCCGTGGGTGGGGAACTGGACGGAACATTAGAAGAGATCAAGGAATCCGCCAAATACATACTGAACATCCTGCCCCATCCGATCGTAATCATAGATGAAGCCGGCGCATTGTCCTATTCGTCTCTTTTGTTGCTGCATGAATTTTGGAACGGGACACAAGACTGTTGCGGATGGTATCTGATGGGGTCTGACGGACTACGGACCAAATTGCAGAAAGGAAAAGGGACGTCGAAAAAGCAGTCCTACAAGGAACTCTTCTCCCGCTTCTCTTCGAAATACAACCACATCGTTCCGGATGCGCCGGATGATCGTGCAGTGTTCTTTAGGACGCTGATAGAAACGGTATTATCCGTCAACATCAAAGACAAACGCAAAATCAACAAAATCGTGAACATGTGTCTCGCCACCGACAGCCAGGAGGCGGAAACCGGACTTCGCCGTGCCGAGACCTTGTTGATCCTAAACGAAGAATGATATGATGAGACGATTATCAGTATCCAACCTGAACGCGCAACGCTTCAAGTACATGCCTTTCCTGGGCGAATGGAAACGGATCTTGGGTGAGCAGGAGCGCAAGGGTTGTTGGCTCATATATGGCAAGGAAAAAAATGGTAAATCCACATTTGCCCTTAACCTTGCCAATGACCTTTCCAAGATTGAGCCGGTGTTATATATATCTGCGGAGGAAGGCACCGGATCTTCATATACGAAGGCAGTCAATCGTGTCGGAATCCAGGACACCAATAGGAATTTTCATTCATGGCCATTCGTCTCTATGGATGATTTGCGTGAGGAGATAAAAAACAACCGGAAATGTGAGAAAATCATCTTTATAGATAATCTGACAGTCTATACGGACTTAAAAAAGGATGACATCATCATGCTCCTACAAGATTTTCCGAAGGTCCTTTTTGTTTTCCTTGCTCATGAGGATGAACGGGGAGAGCCACTGGGAGCACCGGCCACAATAGCCAAGCAAATGGCTTATGTCTTTTTTCACATAAAAGGGAAAGCAGCCTATGCCACTGTCCGCGGAGGTAAGAATGAACGTATCGATATTGATGAAGAGACGGCTTCCCTCATTCACGGAGACAAAACGGATTTTTCCAGACAAACATTACAAAATTCAGATATATGACAACTCAAAAACGTACCTACAAGAAACGTAACACCGGCCTGTTCTACGGTTATCTGAGACGTATACCGGGCTATGATCCCTCAGAAGTGGAGACGATCAAGGGCGGTGTGATAGAGAGCTTCCTGATTGGCAAATACGGAGCGGATCATGGACGAAGGATCAGCCTGTCGGAACTTACCGACAAGGAATATGACGAACTGGTCATCGATTTAAAAAGGCAGGTTAACATCGCGACAGACATGAACAGCCTGAAGGCCGAACTTAACGAGAGAGCCATCCGTAAAGGCTGGTATCATCGTATTTTTACGCAACTTTCCCGAATTGGCATCAATACAATTAATGGATATGAAGAAGTCAACCGCCATATCCGGAGTCTTCCTATCAGTCGCGGACGAATTCTGCCGGCTATTCCTATCTGTGAACTTCCGGATTTATTCAAGGCCGTCTGTTCGTATTGCGACAATCGGTTAAAGCAACAACGAAAAGAACTGGCTATGGCCTCAAAGAATTAGTGTTATGCCAAGAGTAAAACAAGATCCTGCAAAAACTCTTTCCCGCGAAGAACAGAAACAGTTGGAAGCTTTGGAAAGGGAATACGATAAAGAACTGGACCACCTTTTTGACCATCCGGACGACCGAAAGGCTCTCGAACGAATCGGATGGATAGAAAAAAAGATTCTCGACATCAAAGGTGAAAAGCCTCTGGAAGTAAATGACGATTTTAGATGATAATTTGAGTATTAACAATAAAAAAAGTAAAATGAAAGAGAACGGAAATGCAATTGATTTGAGCAAATTGAGTAAAGAAGAACTGAATGCCGTATTATTACAGGCGGAAGCTTTGAAACGGCAGGAAAAAGAAAAACGGGAAAAGGACGAACAAGCCCTTGCCGACCTGGAAAACGAACTGGTTTTGGAAATGTTCGATGAAGCCCGCAAGATCAGCAATGCCATTGTAACATTCAAACAGAAATGGATAGACAAACTCCGCCCGTTGGTGGATGAAAAGGTAAAGTATAACAAGGCGAAAGCGGATCAGGAGAACTATACGTTTAAAACTGCCAATTCAGAATTGAAGGTTCGGATGCGCAACAATCGGCGCAGTCGTTATGACGATGGCATCCAGGCAGGAATAGGATTTGCCAAGGAATGGATGCAGAGCCAGGTGGACGGAGAGAAAAGCAAGCGGCTCATGTCTTATATCGATGACCTGCTGACAAAAGATCAAAAAGGCAATTATTCTCCGGATAATCTGCTCAAATTTATCAAGAAAGCCGAAAAGGAAGGTGACGAACTTCTGTTGAAAGCTTCGGAGTGTATCAAAAAGTCCATTTATGAGGAGCAAACAAGCATAAGCCTGCTGCTCACGGAGAAGGATGATAAAGGAATCGAGCGTCCGTTACCACTATCAGCTACTAAAGCATGACGATCAAATCTGCCACTCTTACCCCCGGCCACTGGATATATGTTTGCCCTTGCGGGTTTCGATATACAGTGTGCCGGGTGGATAAAAAAGATAACAGATGGATGATATATTGTTTTAAATGTAAGCAGTCAAATGGCAAATATTATAAAGTCATGGATGAACGATTGGAATTTGAAGATAACTTCAACAACAAACTGAACTGCCAGTGCTTCACAACGATCCGGATCCACCAGCCGGTGAGGAACGCCATTGGCGCAGTGAAGCAGGTCTATCTAAAAGGTGTGTGGAAAGGCAACGCCCGGATCATACACGCCACCACAATCACGATGGATCGCATCAATCTCCCGATGGCGAAGCTCGACACCGGCCTGTCGCCCGAAGAATGCCGACGGCTGATCAAGTCGTTTTACAGGCACCGCCCCGGCATCAACTGGGAGACGCAACAGCTGGACTACCTGGTGCTGGAGTACATCAGGGAATCAAGAGAACCATCGCTGTTCTAATTGACAATGGACAATTAAATTGAGATAAAATGACAGAGAAAGAAATAATAAAAGCAATTTGCGAAATAAAAGATACGCAAGTATTGGGCAAAATCGCTCATAAAACAATGGTTCGTGCGTGTCAACTTGAAGAATCATTAGAAATTGATTCGGACTCTAAATTTGAAAACAACGGAAAATTGTTTTTGAAAACAAGCATGCACTTTGAAATGGAAATAATCAAAGAAGAGGAACCACCCCAGACTCTACAAGGAGACGTCGCTATCGGACCGGCAAGAGTTGGGGCATTAAAGTACTGATTCTATTTAAAAGAGAAAGGAGAATAGAATGAGTGAATTAAAATATACATTGGATATCGAACCGGATAAGTACGGTACAAATCCTGAAAAAAAATACATACGCAATGTCCCTTGTCCTCGTTGTAACGGTCAAGGAGGTTCTTTAGTTGAAACAGGACGCAATGAATCAAGATGGATTCCTTGCGAATTCTGTGACGGCACCAAAAAAGTGAAAGCGACCATTTCAATAGAGTGGAATGCGGATTATGATTCATAAAAGGAACTCATATAAGAATTAAAAATAGCTGAGATATGGAAATGTGCAAAGTTGTATTGGATGAAAACGTTATCCCGCCTATGACGCATCCCTGGGGGAAAGCATGGAAACAACCGGACAGAAACAATCTGGTACTTGATGACAAATATGCCGTGATGTATAGACGGGATTTTGAGATGCTGCCAGATTATACCGGCTCGGAACCGACCGGCAAGTATAACGGTAAAATGTGGAAGGGCCAGTATGATTCTTGTGGCAGTCGTAAATGGTATTTGTGCTGGTGTCATGATGAAAATACGGTATCACAAGAGATATACATCTCGTATAGAGAAATTTTGATAATTGATTAGCAACTAAAGAGAAAGGAGTTAAAATATGATCACAAAAGAGACAGCACGTGAAATATACAATTGCTATCAGCAGATTGAGGAAATAGATAAGCTCAAGGATGATATGTTAAAAGAAATAGAACGTATCAAAAAGAAAAAAGAAGAGGATAAAAATCCTATTCCAACCATAAATGATAGTAGCTTTGGCAGATATGGGAAAGGCATGCAGTTGGGTATTCCAGACAGCAATGGTTATTCATCCATGCGCATTTTTTCAATATCTCCATCTCTCGGATTAGAGGTTATGGATGAACAAAGAAGTAACCTTGAAAAAAGGCTGGGAGAGTTAGAGACTATTGCAAAATTAGAGATGGGCAAACTTATTTAAAGAGAACTGAGTCTAATGGATAAAATTATATTGGATGCCTGCTGTGGCTCCCGGATGTTTTGGTTTGATAAAAATAATCCAGCAGCCTTGTTTGTTGATATCCGGAACGAAGAACATATTCTTTGTGATGGCAGGAATTTGAAGGTTCATCCTGATCTCATCGCGGATTTTACCAATCTTCCTTTCCCTGCTAAGAGGTTTAAGCTGGTTGTATTCGATCCGCCCCATCTGGTTAAGGTTGGTGAGAATAGTTGGATAGCTAAGAAATACGGCAAATTGTCAGAAGATTGGCCAAGGTTGCTGAAACAGGGGTTCAACGAGTGCTTTCGGGTGCTCGATGATTACGGTGTTCTTGTTTTCAAATGGAATGAAGACCAAGTAACTGTTAAAGAGGTTTTGAAAGCTATTGACCGACAGCCTTTATTCGGACATACAACCGGTCGGAGCGGTAAAACTATGTGGATGTGTTTTATGAAATTACCTAAAGAGGTATGAATATTGACACTGAATTTAACGTAGGAGATAGCGTATGCTATCTGAGCGGGGATAACATTATCCATACAACTATAAGTAAAATAATCATCGAAATATCCTATGCTGATGATAGTTTCCTTATGGTTTATAAGCTGTCAGATGGACTTAGTGTACCCAGAAACAATTATCCCAAATGGGATAAAAGACTTTTTAAAGACAAAGAGAGTTTGATAAAATATTTATCTGAATCGTAACTAAATAGATATGAATGAAAAAGAATATTTACAGCAGGAGTTAAATGAATGGTACAATATTCAGAGCACATTATTGAATTTCTTAAGTCGATGTAGTGATGAAACAACAGCCTTTGTACGAGGTTCTCTTGAAGAAATTGCAGAGAGTTTAGAGACAGAATAATAATTCACTTCACGAAAAGTAGTGAACATTAGTTGAATAAAACGGCAACTCCGCCCGGTGGCATCCGGGCGGAGTCTGTAAACTCTCAACAGCGAGTTATCGCTATCTCTGATAAAAACACTACAAAAGTAGTGCTATTCTATGAAAGAAACAAAATTACCATTATGGAAGCACTTCAAATTAGCCTTTCAAGTAGTAACGCTGCACGTTTGCAAAGCGAGTATTTCAGAAACCTGCCATCATGTGATTTTTTGGAGTTCGCGACTCTTTTCGCCCAAATACACAAACGAGGCAGCATGTCCCATCTTTACAGGAACCTTCTTACGCATTTTCAAAATTATCAACACGTCATTGGCCGCACTTTTACAACAAGTCAGATCGGCCGTGAAGAACTGGATGATTTCATCCAATATTTGCACATCGACAAAGGGCTGAAACTTTCCACGATCAAAAGTATGATAACCAGATTTAAATATCTTCTAAAAAAGGCGTATTTAAAAGGCTGGGCCGTTGATGATTCTTATTCCGAGGTAAAAGTCCGGGAAAACGAATCCACATTCGTATACCTTACCGAAAAGGAAATTGCCCGCATCTATTACTATACAGAACTATTGCCCTGGGAAGAAGAGATTCGGGATATCTTCATCGTAGGATGCATGACCGGCCAAAGATATTCCGACTATTCCCGTTTGTCTTCGGACAACATCAAGGGGGATCATATCCACATCGTCCAGAAGAAGACGAAAAACAAAGCGGTTATCCCTTTGACGGAGTATGTGAAGGAGATATTCGCGAAATACGGCGGGAAGATGCCCAGAGCCCGGTGCATCCAATATTTTGACAAAGCCATTAAAGGAGTCTGTAAGAAAATAGGCATCGATGAGATTATCGTTTACGAAGAAGAACGTGCCGGGGAAATAGTAGTGGTCAAAAGGCCCAAATACGAAATGATATCTTCCCATACGGCCCGCAGGACCTTCATCACCAATATGAACAAGAACAATGTACCAAGCGCGAAGACCCGTAAATGCACAGGGCACAAATCAACCGCCTGCTTCGACAGGTATGACAGAATGACCCTTGAAGAAAATGCAAAATCTTTGTCCGGAAACGGGTTCCTGGCATGATGACTAATGAGAAAGAGGCCTAAATTGAAGTTTAGTGCCTCTTTCTTTGTAAGGAATTGGTTATGAACCTAACTTTGTAAATAGATTGATTGATTTTACTGTTTGTCCATGGCCTACAATAATAGAAATACATTATTGAAGATGATACGCGTACAAGACATTGTCCTCGCCGAAAAGAAGAAGGGTGTCTCGCAATTATATGTGTATGAGCATATCATCCGCGATACGTTCCTGATCTCCTACAGCACTTTCAACCGTTGGATTTCGTATCCGGCCAAGCAGGAACTGAAACACGGGAAAAAGGGACACGAGGACAAGCTTCAGCTAACCTTTGGTTTTTAATCCGACAAGTGTAACCATCCAGCCGTTATATTTATGATAGTGTTCCCAGGATACCGGTTTCAGGGGCCGTGTCTTTCCTTCTTCAAAATCCAGCCTGTATCCATTTACGGCATCCAGCACATCACGGGCCAACTTCTCATGCCACAGGACATCCCCATCCCGCATATCCCCGTCCGATTCGTCCCTTGTCTCGGAAACGACATGAAGGCGGATGTTTATCTGACATGAATTTGTCTGTTTTGTCTCGGCAGTGATATCCAAAGCGGCAAATTCCACCAGGACGACAGGACTTGTATGGATCACTCCTTCATATTGGTTGTTGAACCATTGGATGTCTTTTAGCCGGCTGTTCGAAGCATCGGAAACGATACCTGTTTCCGGATCAAGCAGGATACCGAACTTTTCGGCAATCAACCCTTTGATATCCTTATATAAACTGTAATACATATTTTTATTTGTTTAAAATTTTATCCAAACCTTTGATTATGATATTTTCCACTTTATCATTCAGTTCCTTGCTCTCCCCGATGAATTGCCGGGCCGGGAGCATCACTGTTTTTTTTCCGAATATTTTTATCGGTCCCCCGTAGTTTTGTACATATGCATACGGCTTGTCGGACGTTATCGAGACCTTCCCGGATTTGGGGATATATCTTATACTCTTCCTTAAATCACCGGAACTGCCGGACAATATTTTTCGGATTGTCGCAGCTTTGCTGAAATTAAGTTTTTTCTGCTGTTTTACCTTATATGTCTTACCGGTTTTCCTGTCACGTTTAAAACGGTAGGAGACGCGTTTTTCCCCTTTGTAGTCAAAACCGTACCATTTGCTGGAAGGATCACGTCGTTTTACATCCTTCCACTTTTTTAAACCGTTATCGACAAACCCTTCCTGATTGAAATTCTCTTTAAAATGAGCCACGGCTTCACGCCCTACGATTTTAGGCAATGAGTTTTTCGCCCAGTCCCGGCTCTCTTTTAAAAGATTGTCAAAATATTTTTGTATGTCAGTATTTTGCATGTCGTCTAATGTTAGTATATTTGTAACGGTTCTAAGCCGAAAGGCCGTGAGCCCCCTTCTGGCAGGTTTGATTATTTCAAATCTGCCAGTCGTATTTTAAAGCTTTCCGAAAGGATATTGGCGCGGTCCAACCTGATATCTTTCCCATTGATCACAATCGTAACGGTTTTTATGTTTTCCGACCGTCGCACCCTTGAACGTAAAGCTGCGCTCAACTCTTCAACGGATATGTCCGAATCTACCCAAATCACGACATGGTCAGCTTGCTTCCTTGCGTCCCGGAGCAACCGGTCAATCGAATTTTTCGAAGGGGTCCGGCTGACCTTGTATTCTTCCTCATATCCCAGTGTCCTGTTAAGACTGTCTGCCGATTTCACGTTATCCGGATTATTCAACAGATCAATGTCATATCCGTATTTGTTGGCAAAATATGAAGCCACCCGTATATTCTCCTCCCGTTCACCTTTGCCGTGTCCACTATGGATACGAAGCCGGCCTTTGTCGGTAGGTATCGTTTCATACTCTTCTTCTTCCAGCAACCGTTCCACCGCTTTTTCCGCTCCCTTGTAAGCTTCCGTCACATAAGGATGGTTATCTGTGAAAATACTGCCCGTATAGGCAGGGTTGCGGTCCAGACCGGGAGAAGCCGGTGTCACCCCGTCCCGTGTCGCTTTTTCTCCCGGAATCACGGGACGGTCTCCGATGTGGGTAATCGGATCAGCCGTGTTTTCCATGTCGCACTGGCAATTCCATACACATCCCGGATAATGAGTTTTCCACCAAGGATCAGTGAGGGACCGGACATTGCCATAATACATCCGGTGCGAAATTCTGGGCTCTGCGGCAGAACTGGGCAGCCAACGAAGATTCGGAAACAGATCGGCATCACGCATATATTGCCGGAAACGGGCGGCTGTCCGTGCTGCGGAAACAGCCGTAACATATTCCGTCTTGAGCCAGTCCACATTATATTGTCCGATTATGGCTTCGGATGCTTTTCTAAAACCGTCATAGCTTCTCAGATCCCCTTTCTCATCGATCAGAAGGGCTGCCAGGTCATTCTGTTCACGGTGTGCCTTGAATGCTGCGAATACGGCATTGTTCCTCTTTAATTCGCGAAGGAATTCCGGATCCGGATCACCGAATCTTACTTCTGCATAAAAACCTGTCTCGACCGCTTTGTCAAGGTAAGAGCGGGTATGTTCGAACAGGTCCGGATCGATGTCATCCCGGACATCGAATTTTTCGTATATGCGCTTTAATATGGCATTCCTGATCGACTCATCCAAGCTGAAATCCATTGAAACCTGTTCCCGCATGGAAGCACACGCCGGACAGTGGCAATCATACAAGTGGGAAACAAGCCCGGAAAATCCTAAACCTTTACTTTCCGGGCCTTTCCGAAAAAACCGATAGTCCGATCTTCGTCCGGTTTATTCCGCTTGGCCGGGTTCGGCTCGTCATAGCTCTTGTTATCCACCGTGTTCTCCTTTTTATCCTTCAGGCCATAGAAGCGGAATTCGTATCCGTCCAGCTTGTAGCCATGTGCGACAAGAAAGGGGAAGAGACGGTAATTGACAATATCCTGGATGCGTTTCATCCGCGCTTTGGTGAACTCCGTAAGGACCCTTTCGTGCACTTCCGCGGTTCCGGTCCACTGTCCGTTCTTGCTGGTGCCGGTCTGCCCGTTCATCATCTTGGCGATCTGGTCGTCACAGAAATCGGCAAGGCTCTTGTAATTATCGCTGCTTTCCTTGCTGGCTACAGCTGTAACGGTCAGTTTTTCATTACTGCCGACGACTCCAACCAGGTCACTGCCAAAACGGACAGCCATCTCCATCGCTTTTTCCCGTTCTTCTTCATTGTCGGTGTCCGTCTCATAGGTGATAAAAGGTTTCCCGAACCTTTCGTTATACTCCGACCAGTCCGAACGGGCATAAGTTTTCCATATGATTTCCCGGCTGATGGATTCCAATTTTCCAAGCACTTCCGGATCTCCGACGGGCAAAAGGAAAAACGCCGTTTCATGTCCTTCGTAAGATATGCCGTCACGATCCCAAGGGTTTATCGTGATCATCTTCTCAAAAGGACGGACATGCTCGCGTGGAAAGACTTTCACGTCCACGAATTCGCCTTTGGAATCCTGCTCACCGAATTCGATAAGCTGATATCCCCAAAACTCACTGTCCATCACAAAGGTCAGAAAACGCGTAAACCAGGGACGATCCAAAAGCAGGGTCCGTTTCTTATCCTTGCTGTCACTGCCTTTCTTGCAGACCTCAAAAGGCTCCGTGATCAGAAAGGCTTCCGCCTTTTCATGCTCGCTGATGACCTGGCTGTCTTTCCATGTGTTTTCATATATATCCAACAGGTCTGTCCGGTCGGAATTATCCGGATCAAGGGCTTCCAGAGTGGCCTTCACGAGGTTATTCATTTCCATGTTGACCCGTGTGGGACCTTGGCGTTTCAAAAGGGACGACTTACGCTTTCGGCTCATACCGAACATGGACGCTATTTTGTTTGTAATTCTTTTTATATCCATTTCGAATTGTATTTAGATGATGTTTACACAGAGGACACAGATCAGCCAAAAGGATTATGGCTTCGTCTCGGACTGGAGACCCACCGGAACGATGTCCGGGGTTTGCCGGAGGAATCCAAAACCGGGGTGAGCGTGCTGTTGTCCTTACCGGATGCGACCCGGTCGATCTCTTTCAGCACGTCTTCGTAGTTTAACCTTACCCTTTCCGGGATACTTTCATCCGGGACGGACTGATAGAGGAAATAAACCGTGAGGACGGTCATCCACCGGACCATCGAAGCATTCCGGCTGTCCCCTTCTTTCGAAAGTTCCTTTATTATTTGATAACGTCCGGACAGTTTCTCGGAAATATACCCGTAAGCCATTGTCTGTGCGTTGAGTATCTTACAGTCTTCATCGCGGATGAGCTTTTTTAGTGAAGCTTCCGATATGAAAACAAGGAAATCGCATGTCTGCAAATAATCTACTACCATGGTCGTCTGTATTTATTGTGTTTGTATTTTGCGGATCTAAGCCCGCCGGTTTGTTTCATTCCGGGCTTGTTAAGTTTGTAAATGCCACCTTCCACGGCATCGGGACCGTCATCGTGCGGAGCATCCGGAAATCCAAGGAATTGCTGACGGATCTCCTGCATGTCCGGACTGTGCTTCAAAGCCTTGTTAAACCGGATCCTCCCCCTCTCCGCATATGCGGAAAGGTTTTCGATACGCTCCACCTTGTCCGGTTTATCCCGCCTGTCTCCCCTGATGGCAATGCTGTAGCCTCTTTTTTCCGCCTCTTCGTCATATTTTTCAAGATGTATGTCCTGGATGAAATTCGCTTCCATCCAGTGCGGACAATTTCTATGCAAAGGTATTTCTTCCGCCAGGGCGTAATGGCCGCGGACCATTTCAGGTGTCGTGCACTGGCGGCAAAACGCATCGTAAATGTCAAAGTAAGGACCATTCTTGCCGATCAGGACGATTGCCTTGAAATCGTTCTTTTTCGAGTCTTTGTAAGAGGGATCGCAATAGGTGACTAACTTCTCGCAGTTGTCGATTGGCGGCAGGTCGGCCCAGGGAAGATGCTCTTCGCGGAACACCCGGCCAATTACGATATGTTGGTGGAACAACTCGCGAAGGGCAATACGCTGTCCCATGTTCGTCATCTTCGTCAGGATCTGCTCCCTGGTATATCTTTCTTTCCATGCCGGCACGCCTTTTTCCGAAAGGTCCATTTCGTGTGTGCGCGGGTTTTCAAGGGCGTATACTTTCAGATGGGTTATCGTTTCCTTCACCGGATCGCCTTCTTCAACATCTCCGACGATATGTGAGAGGATGCTGCCTTTATGGATACGGTTCCCGATTACGACAAAACGGCTGCCCTTGGTCGGAGCACAGCCGTACAGGTCTCCCAACACCCAGTCCGTGGCGTCTTGTACGCGTTTTTCATTCTTGCATATTTCAGCGTCATCTATATCGTCGACAATAATCAGGTTGGGACGGAGCGCGGCTTCACGTACGCCACGCGGGGATTGTCCGCGACCGAATGCCCAAAAACCGATCCCGTCATTCGTGACGAAATGCCCGGTATCCCATTTCCCCGACTTGTACTGCGGTCCATAGTCGGCAATATAACGCTGGTTGAACATCAGCTGTTCCTGCAAATCTGCGAGCAATCCGTCCGCCTTATCCTCATTGGCCGAGGAGAGGACAACGCCAGTAAGTTTCCCCAAAGCCTTAAGGTACATTGGCAGGAATATGTCCATGACAACGGATTTGGCATGTTCACGCGGCCATTCTCCGACGAACATGATGTTGTCGTTTTCGACGATCAGGCTAACTCCTTTTTTGTGGAACCAGGCAAAATCGGCATCCATGAAATCTTCGAAATAATAACGGCAGAATTTCGTGAAGTTTTTCAGAAGAGAGGCTTTTCGCCTGCCTTTTTGCTCATCCGTTTCCTCACGAATCGGTTCGAGACGGACCGTTTCCTGCATTTCTCTGAGCCACTGTTCATATTCTTTCTGCTCTTTTCGGCTTAAATTCATCTCCAGGCTCATGATCTGTTTCCTCCCCTTTCCTCATTTAAAAAATCATTCAAGGCAGGAGCCACGTCACGTGCCAAAACAGGGTAGTTGTCCGTAAGGAACTTGTTGATCTTCCGTACAGTCCTGACCAATGCCGTCCAGTCGGTTTCCTTCGGCTTTATCATATTGTAGAGGTCCCGCACCCCGTCTATGTCCCCTTTGCCGATCAACCGGGGTTCCCCGCCATCCGCCTCCGATTTGATATACTGGTCCTTCAGCTTGCGCAGCTGGAGGAGTTGGTAACGGACCAGGTCGCGGATGTCTTCATGTATCGTCTGCATGGCCATAAGGTCTTCCGTAGCTTTTTGCTCCCAGGCCCCGTTCTTTTTCCATCTGGATATCGTCTGCTCGGACCTTTTCATGATCCGTGCGATCTCCTGTCCGGAAATTCCTTCCTTAAACAATATGTAGGCAATGTATTTATCGTCCATGTCACGTGTTTTTATGATGCAAAGGTGACGGCATAAATCCTTTTGGAAAAGAAAAGTTCCAAGCCTTGCAATCTTTATTACAACCCTTGGAACTTTATTTGCGGCAGGTCTTTTACGGCCTTTACTTCGCTGTCGAAATCAATCAACAAATCACAGTAACGCGAAAAATAAAATGGCTTATGAACTTATAGAAAACAAGGAAAAGCGCGAAGCTACCATACGGATGTATGGTGTGATAGGCCGTGACGTGGACGGAAACCGTATGGCCTATGATATTGCGAATCTGGATAAGGGGGCCGACACCATCCACATCCTTATAAACAGTGACGGGGGAAGCGTCTCGCAAGGGTTGTCGGTCGTATCGGCCATTCTCTCGGCAAAAGCCTATATCCATGCACATGTGAATGGCATTGCGGCAAGCATGGCTGCCGTCATTGCGATATCGTCCGACAAGGTGAGCATGCAGGATTATGCAAAACTCATGATCCATGATCCCCATATCCCCGGTATGGAAAGTGAAAAACTGTCGGCCAAGGACCGCAAGGCGTTAAACTCCATTGCCGACACCCTTCGTACCATCCTTTCGAGAAGGGGCTGTGACAAGGATAAGATAACATCGCTGATGAAGGATGAAACCTGGTTTTCCGCATTGGAAGCACAGTCGGCGGGCCTGTGCGATGATGTGGTCACGACTCCCCGCAAGGAGGAATTAAGCAATCTATCTGTTCCGGAACTTTTGAGCCGGATCAATAACGAATATCAATCATCTAATAAAAAGACAAACATGAAAGAAATTGCAAAAGCTCTCGGCCTTCCGGAGGATGCAAGCCAGCAGCAGATTCTGGATGCCATTGCTGAAAAAAAGAAGACGGCAAACGAAACGAGAGATGCCCTTATCGGACAATTGCTCTCTTTGGGTAAAAAGAACGGGACAGTAACGGACAAGAATGAAGACCGGATGAAGCGGCTGGCCAATGCCGATTTCGAGTTATTCGCGGAAATGATATCCGATGTTCAGGACAAAGAGGTAGACAAACAAACAGAAGAGGACGGGGATCTTACCCGTAAACCTGCCGGACAAACGGAAAACCGCCGGCTAAGTGATGTCCTCGATCGTGTGGGTAAAAAGGAGAAAAAAGACGGAAACGACAGCCATGACTGGGATTGGTACCAAAAGCACAATCCGGATGCCCTGCTTAAAATGGAACGGGAAGATCCGGAACGTTTCAACCGTATGCTCAACGAATATGAATCTTCAATTGCATAAAATTATGAACACGGAATTACAGAATCCAATCGTAAAGTGGCCCTTCGGTAAGGCAGACGTTGTCAGTTTGACGGCCACGGGAAATCAGGCTGTCGATATTTATAACAACCTGACAATCGTAGATGGTGCAAGCGTCATCGCAACCGGGGCACGCACCCTTAATCTTGCGATCAGCAAGGATGTGGAACCGGGTGCCCGCATTGTCGTGAAAACAAGGACGACCGCCACGGAAAGCCTTACTCCCGGAGAAGGCATGGCGGGCAAAGCGACCGCCGGTGTTGCCGGTAAAACGAAAGTCGCCGAGTATGTATATGATGGTGAAAAATTTATCCAAACGGCCGATGCCGTACAAATCGATTAGAATATGGCAGAAATAAGAACGACACTTTATTCGAGCGAACTACAAAAGCTCATTTTCCCGGACAATAGTTTTTACAAGAAGTCTATTGGTGAGACCGGGGTGGCTGATAAAACCGAACAGGTGGAAAAGCCTGTACAGACAAAGATCAGCAAAGCGAAAGAGGGTAAACCCAGTTCTTTGCCCTTGTCTGTTGAAACGTCAACGGACAGCACGAAAAAGTACAATACGACATTAATCTATTGTGCTCCCCTGCTTATCGACTCACAGTCCGAATTGCTTGTCAACTACAACAAGCGTCAAACCAAGCAGGAACAACAGGCTGCGGAGATCAACACGAAAGTAGCCGCTTATACGGTGGAACACTGGTGTCCCAAATTGGACGCGAACATTCTGAAAACGACAGGAAGCGCACGTCCGTCAAACGTGATGGGGTTCACTTCGCAAAGAAAAGCCCTGACGAAAGATGACCTTCTGAAGGTTCTTAACCTGATGATGCGAATGGGTGTTTCCGGAATGGGAGGCAATTGGTACGGCATGGTGACGGCTGACATGTACACCGACTTGCTCGCCATACCCGAATTTGTCGATTATTACAAGACGGGGAACGAATCCCGGCTGAAGGAAGGGGTTATCGGACGCATCCTTGGCATCGACATCTTCCAGCGTTCAACGGAAGAAGGGCACAATGGCGTATTGTACAACGGAAAAACTCCTTTAAGGGGAGATGCGGATGTGAAGGATTCCTTGCTTTCAGGGGCCTTGTTCTGGAACGACAAGATGGTCTGCCGTGCGGAAGGAAGACTCAGAACGATCATTAATGCGGAAGCTCCCGGTTATTTGGGCGGCACGATCATCGAGTCGTTCACCCGTTACGGGGCCGACATCATTCGTGACGATCAGAAGGGTGTGATTGCATTGTTGGAAGACAAGGCATGATTGTCCACTGAAGGCTTCAGGCATGAAAGTGTTTGAGGCTTTCGGTATCTTTTATTAATCACTAAATAAAGAAGACGATGGCAAGAAATAATGGAGAACCGTTGGATGGCAGGAACCTGATGCTGTATATCAACACTGCGGAGACGAACGAATCTCCGGTATGGCAGGCGCAGGCATTGGCTACCAGCCATACGATCACGTATAATACGGAAACAAAAGAAAGGCTGACGAAGGACTCTCCCGGAGGCAACCCGGAGAAGAGGATCACTTCAGTCACTGTGACGATCAAGGCCGATGCGCTCCGGGCTTTTGGTGACAAGGATAAAAAGTTGCTGCTGAAAACCATGAAGGAGAAGAAGAACGTCCTGTTAAAATATGGTTTCGCGGAAGCGGACGAACAGGAAGGAGACGATTACGAGGAAGGGGAATTCGTTATAGACTCTCTGGAAGAGACTTCACAGGCCGGTGAGGATGTGACGTACAGTGCACAATTTTCGTCAAGCGGGGATGTGCTGACCAAACAAGTCGCATCCTAATAAATAGTATCATAACAATGGGAAAACATTTAATTTCAATCAATAATACGGAATATCCCTGCCGGCTGACCATGGGGGCCATGCTGGAATTCAGACGAAGAACCGGACAGGAAGTTACCGAGATGCAGGGAACGGATATCGCTCTGCTCATTACGTTGATCTTCTGTTGCCTGGTCTCTTCCTGTAGGGCAGACGGCGTGGAACTGCCGTTCAAGGACGAGATGGATATGGCCGACCACATGTCACCCGAAGATCTTTCAGGATGGCAAAACGAAAACTTTCAGGCACAAGCGGACCCTTGTGAGACAGAAAAGGCACAATCTAAAAAAAAAGGATAACCATCCTGGAACTGCTTGGGCTGGCTGTAGGCCGTATAGGCATGAGCCGGACGGATTTCCTACAGCTGACCCCCGAAGAGTTCTGCGAGATAGCCGGGCAGTGGAACCAAAATGAAACGGTCTTTTTCCGCAGTAGTTGGGAACAGACCCGGTTTATGGCACATTGCATATTGACTCCTTTTTCGAAAAAGAAACTGAATCCGACAGACATTGTCCGGTTTGACTGGGAAAAGGAAAAACAGGAAAATAAACAGATAAAAATAGCAACGAGAGAAGATTTCGAACGTGTAAAAAAGGAATATGGCGGATAGAGGTATTACATATGACATATTGCTTCGGATGCGGGACCAGGTTTCCGGTGTTTCCAAAACGATCGACAAGGAGTTGAAGGCTGTCAAACAATCTGCCGACCAGGTAGTCGGCAGCCTGAATGGCATCTCCGGTCGGTTGTCTGCTGTTTCCAATGCATCCGTGGGTAACGTGAAGAATATTTCCAATGTTGTCGACAACTTGAAAAGACAATACCAAAGCTTGGGGAAAGAGGCGGCTACGGCCTCTGAAGCATTGGAAAATTCCACAAAAAGAGTCACTCCGAGATTCAATTCCCTGAACATGTCCGTTCAGCAGGTGGCAAGGGAATTACCGGCACTGGCAATCAGTGCAAATACATTCTTTCTTGCTATCTCCAACAACTTGCCGATCTTGGCGGATTCGATATCGGCTGTTCGTAAAGAAAACCAGGCACTAGCTGCTGCCGGACAAAAATCAGTGCCGATATGGAAACAGGTGGCAGGTTCCCTATTCTCTTGGCAAACCGCATTAGTCGCAGGAGTGACGGTCTTATCAATGTATGGTGAGGAAATTTTTGATTTTACCAAAAGTTTGTTTGTGCTGTCGGATGCAACGGATAGTAATAAAAAAGCATTCGAAGCTTTACGAAATACCGCTATAAGCTATAATGAAGAGTTATTTAAAGAGAGTAACAATCTTCGTTATATTTATAACGAAATCATGGCTACTGCTGAAGGTACTGCTGCCAGAAAAAAAGCTATAGACAGGCTTAATGATACATATGAAAAGTATATGCCGTATTTGTTATCTGAAAAATCCTCATTGGGAGAACTAAATACTGTATATACAGCTATAAATTCTAATTTAAGAACACAGATTGCACTTAAAGCACGTTCTTCTCAAATTGACGAACTTTTGAATGAAGCCTCAAAAAGTCAAGCTGAAGCTGTATACAATATGCAAAAGGCTTTGTCAAACCAAAAACTATCCACACCTATATCCGATCAGATCATTGCTTCACTTGTTCAAGATGCCCCTAAATGGCGTGAAGCTGGAGACACACTTGGAGAAGCTTTTCAGCAAGCAATGAAAAATATACAAACGACTTTTCCACAGGTTAAATTTGATAGCGATACCAGAAGTGGTATTTATGATTATTTGAAAAGTTTTTATCAAATAGAAAGTGCAATTGACGCAGTAAATAAACGCGTGGACCTTCTTTTGGGAAAAACAAATCAAATTACGGAAATAGGAGAAGTTATCATTACGCCTGACAAAAACGGTAACAATGAAGATTTGAACACTAACCTAAAAACTATTGGAGGTATTGAAAATAAAATCAAAAACCTCAAAGAAATCCAATCGAAAGCATCAGAAGAACAGCAGGTAGCTTTGGAAAAAGAGATTCGCCTTTATGAAGCACGCCTGGAACTTATGAAAAAAACGATTTTTGCTGCGGCAGAAGGTAATCTGACAAAGGGAGATAAAGAACTTTTAAAGTTGCCAAATATTCAGGCAATGGATGTCCCTGCGATAGAATTTCCTCTTAAAATAGACGAAAATTCTTATCAGAAAGTACAGCAAAAGATTCGCGAAAGCGGATATGTGTTTGTGAAAGAAGCTCAGATCACAGCCAGACAGATGTCCGGCATACTGTCGAACAGCATACAGGGCTTTATGGAAGGATTTGGGGAAGCGGTTGCTTCAGGAAACGGGTTGGAGATTCTTAGATCATTCCTTCTCTCCCTTATGGATATGTTGCAACAATTCGGTTCGGCCTTGATCGCCGCAGGTATGGCATCCGAGGCTCTCAAAGCGATTGCTTGGAGTGGTATCGGGGGAATTATTGCCGGTTCGGCCTTGATTGCAGCAACTGCTGCTGCAAAAGCGGCATTACAAAACATAACGGCTTTTGCTGCCGGTGGTATCGTGTCCGGTCCTACACTGGCCTTGGTTGGTGAATATTCCGGAGCTTCGAATAATCCGGAAGTGATTGCGCCATTAAATAAACTCCGTTCCATGTTGGAACCAACCGGTTTATCCGCAAAAAGCCTGTACTTGGAAACCAAGGTCAAAGGGAAGGATCTATATATAGCCTTACGTGGAGTTGAACATGAAAAAAGGAGGACACGATGAGTATGGGTTTGAGATATAAGGGCGGATTTCATAGTCTGAACCAGGTCCTGTATGAAATTGAGATATACCAGGAAGGATATTCCGGTCAAGTATCTGACATTGCTTTTTGTGAAGATCCCCTTGAAATCGAGTGGCCGGAGACGGATAAACTGGAACCGGTCCAGTCCAGCAACGCCACTCTCCAGTTATACTCGGACAATGACCGGCAATTCATCGACCTGTATACGATCAAGGCCGGCAGCATCCGTATGGATGTACTTCGGGACGGTACGCTGTATTGGTCCGGTACACTTGATCCGGAATTGTATGAGGAACCATTTGCGTACAAAACGGACTATGCGGTAGAAATAACGTTCGCGGACATGGCCATCCTGGATAGGCTGAACTGGAATAAGACCGGGTTTATGACCCTCCGGGAAATCATTGGTGAAGCGTTGGGACTAACGGGTATAAAGTTTTTGGAAATAGAGGATCATATCAGCACTAAAATATCCCAATACGACACGGGGAATATATTGGATGTCGTATCTGTCAATTTGGACAATTTCTATGATGAAGACGGGGAACCTATGACCGTACGTGAAGTATTGGATGAGACATTACGTCCATTTGCACTTCGATTGATTCATAAAGGTGGAAAGATCTTCGTATATGATTTAAATGATATTTACACGACTTTCGATCCGGAAACGATAGTTTGGGATTCTGACGATTCCGTAGTGGGGGTTGATAAGGTATACAATAATGTTACCGTCACGTTTTCTCCATATGAGAATATGGATTTGATGAAAGGGGAAGTCGATCCCGACAGTGTCCCTGGAGACGGGATGGAGATCAAAGTGGACAGGACTAAAAATAGTTCAGGATTAATGACATCTCCTCCGGGATTTCGAATAGCCTATTCCGATAAGGGGAAAGGTGTAGAAATATCGGACAAGGCTGCTTATTACCGTATAGACCCGATCCATTCCGGAGAAGCCTCGGCCGGGGTAGCCTGGACCATAACAGTGACGAATACATATGGTGGGGATATCCGGCATTTGGAAAAGCCGTCCTCTGCAATCGGGGGAATGGTGCTAAAGGTCTCCGAACGTCCTTATCTTGGTTACATCGGCCTTGACCGCCGCAATTACAGACTGAAACTTACCATTGATATGTTGTTTGATCCCCGATATAATCCATTCGAGGAAGCATCCAGAGAAAATGAAGAAGGAAATTGGGAAAAGCAACAGGATTGGGCAAACTTCGCCTACGTCCCGTTTATCCTGACACTTAGGGACAAGGCTGGAAAAGCCATATACCATTGGGAAAACAAGTTGGTAAAAGATGGAAACAGCTATGAGCATAACGCAAGTAATTGCCGATGGGTTACAGGAGAAGGAAGTTGGGGTGATGCCTGGTTTTGTTGGTATGAAGGAAACCGCAAGAATGAAAGTGGTTTAGGTGGATGGCAAACGAATAAACAGATCATCGGTTATTACCGGGGTGGATTACCTATTTTGTTTGACAAGGCCGGTAGAGGAGAATTTATCGATCTGCCTGATAAGTCCGGTTATCTGGAATTACAAATAGGATATGGAGTACCGGCCTATGATTATGAAAAGGAAATAAAAGGTCAGTTGTATGAACAGTGTCGTTGGATCTTATACAAGAATCCGGCCATAAGCCTTGTCGATAAAAATTACAAAAACGTCAATGCAAAGGACTTTGAACACAAAGCATGGATCAACCGTGACGCAAAGGAAGATCTGAAGATCGATACAATCCTGGGGACGATGGAAAGTCCGTCTCCTGTGGCAAAAGGGCAGTTGTATAAGACTTCCGATTATTCCGTCATATCGGAATTTTACCGCGCCGGCGTAACGGATCTGCTTGAAAGATTGTTGATCGGTACTGTGTATAGCAATTATGCATCCCGGCACAATACATTGTCGGGGACAGTAATCCTGCTCCCTGAATTTAACATCTATACGGATGTTAATGAGCCAGGCAAATATATCATCATAAGTGAGACGCAACGTCTGTACAGCGACGAAAGCGAAATTTTAATGACAAGGTTTGATGCAGACAATTATGAAGGGTTAGAATTTGATGGAACAATATAATGTCATATTAAACAAATTTCCGGCCAGTCCTCGGAGCAAAAGAAGATTGGCAAGCCAAGGATTTTTCGGAAGTGAAAGTTCTTCGGGAGGGTCTAGTATCGGTGGATCTTTATTTACCGGATACTGGGATCTCATTACTACCAATGCGGCAGGAGATGTCCTGGAAGAGGGCGAGGGGTATATCCGAACAAAGTATTCAGCGGTATCGGAAAAGGATGTCATCGCTTATGCAACCGGCAATCATGATATAGTATTGCCTATCGCGTCTGCTGATGCTTTAGGCACAATCAAAATAGGCAATGGGCTCAAAATAAATGAAGATGGTACTTTGTCTGTAGATGGTGAAATTGGTGGCGGAGGCGTAAGCAGTTGGAATGACCTTACAGATAAACCTTCTACATTCCCATCTACCTGGGAACAAGTAACAGGAAAGCCAACTGAATTTAGACCGTCTGCACATACACACGTAATGAGTAATATTACAAATTTTAATGGAGTTACAATAGATACAGACCAGACTATAACAGGACAAAAGACTTTTAGCAAAACTATTTTAGGACAGGCAGATGTTGTGGCTTATAGTACTGGATTTCATAAAGAAATATTTCCTATTGCCAGTAAAACGGCTTTAGGTTGTATTAAAGTTGGAGAGAACTTAACCATTACGGAGGATGGTACACTGAATCCACAGGCTGGAGGCGGTATTACTTCTGTTACTTGGAATGATATATTGAATAAACCATCTTTTTCCACAGTAGCCACTTCTGGAAGTTATACGGACTTATTGAATAAGCCATCATTGTTTAGTGGCAACTACAATGACTTGACCAATAAACCTGTTATACCTACCAATAACAACCAGCTTACTAATGGTGCAGGCTATATTACAGGAATTAACTTATCAATGTGGAACGGTGCAGCCACATCCGTAGGAAATAAAACTATAGGTAATTCCAGTAATGGGAATTATATAGATATTGTGGAAGATTTGAGGATTACACAAAACTGTACATTCAATAAGACTCCTAAAGTTGGTAATACGAATATAGCTCTGGTAACAGATCTTCATACACATAGTAATAAAAATTATCTGGATAATATTAATCAGAATCTTTCAACATCTTCAAATGTACAACACGCACAAATAAAGGCAACAGGAGATGTTATTGCATATTCAGCCGGTTCAGGAACACAATCACCATTTAAGTATTGGAAGCCATCTGTATCTTCTTCTGGCGTACTAAGTTGGACTAATTCAACAAGTGAAACAACCCCTTCTTCTGTCAATATAAAAGGCGCTGACGGGAATAATGGTCAGGGGGTAACTTATCAATGGTCTGGAACATCTTTAAGGCTGGGTACTATTAGCAGCAATGGCAGTACAACTTGGGGTAGTTATGTAAACCTGAAAGGTGATAAGGGGGATCCGGGTTCAAGTAGTGGTTCTGGAAGTTGGAATGGTGGTCAAGTAAGCAACACAATTATTGCACCTAATTTGTGGATTAATACAACATATAGCGGACACAGGTTAGCGGTAAATGGTTCAATGAATATAGCAGGTATTAGTCTTTTTAATGATAATGCCACATTTAGGAAGTCAAATACCAATACACGTATATGGGGTAATGCTGTTGATGCTTGGAGCGATACTACAGCAGGTAGACCACGTTTGTGGGTTAATTATTATAAACCTTCCGGATGGGGTTATCAAAGTGAATTTTTTATTGGTAATGGTGATGGAAATGGAACACAAGTGGCAACAATAAATGCAGATGGCAATGGGAAGATATTAGTTAAAAATGGAACTGGTACATTATCTGATAAGCGATTAAAAACGATCTTCAATAAGATTGAAAATATACTTGATAAAATCAAAGATATAAATGTATATGATTATACCAGAGTTGATGATGAAGATAAGATATTGCGTACTGGAGTACTGGCACAAGAAGTAGCTAAAGTATTTCCAACGTTGGCTGTTGCTAATTATACGGATGAAGTAACAAATGAAAGATATTACACTGTTGATTATGCAACATTAGGAGCAGTTATTTCAATAGGTGGTTGTAAGGAACTGCACAGCATTATAAAGGAACAACAAGTAAAGATAAATGAATTGGAATCCAGACTGGATAGTTTAGAAACAAAAATCAATCAATTATGGCAAAGTTAGGAACTGCAAATATATCAATAATGGATGTTCGTAATATATTAGGCTTTCCATCAACAGACTTGGGTACATTGTGCACTTGCAATAATATAAACCCGTGGTCAAAATGGAAACCTATTCATTGTGCCAATACACTTACACTCAATAATGAGTTATTAAAAAGGAATAAGTATGGTATTGAGATTTTAGAGGCAAATAATCCGGGTATGCTTGTGAATTTAATTAAGCAAAACGGAAATTTAGGGTATAAGTATAACAAACCATGGGGAGGAGCTTTTAGCCCTTATAGATTGGGAGATTTCCGTAATTACTACCATAACGCATTATTACCTGTATCAGCCTTTTATGATGATGGAGATGAAGTGCATGTTGGAGGTATAACATCATCCAATCATGGCAGCTATGAAGTAGTTATAGAAGGGATGTCGGTCCCTGCTTTTCCTAATGGTGATAGTGATTATCTTACTAAAGAGATGATCTATGACTTTACTGATAGTTCCGGTGATAAAATACGACTGACTAAAGGGGTGTATTTTACAGACGGGACAAATGATTGTTGGTATAGTGGAAAAGCATACTACTGGACAACAGAATTCCAGCGGTTTAGAGGTAAGCAGGTTGAAGCCTATGAATTTTATACCAACGCAATAAGAACACCGAATGATTTGTGGGTAGCAGATGCAAAAGACAGGTTTTATGCACTTCCAGAACCTTATCACACTATTTCTGTTGACAATCGAGTACCAGCAGGAAGTAAAAAGGTTTTAGTTGTATGCAATCCTAAATATTCAACTGATCGTAGATCTGTTTTTTATACATTACAATTTAGTGCCGTTGGAGAAATCTATAGAGGTGGTACAATATCAAATATCCATATCCGTATAGCGAAAGACTTAAAGGGTATAAATATGATAGACACTAAGAAAATTGCTGATAGCCTGACTATACAAGATGAAACAGAATCATCAATTTATACTGGTACACTCAGAAATATTAATGCAGATTCCGTGTATGTGTTGGTTTATTATGATAACGTGATACAATATACAACTACGCCGTTTATGGACGTAACAGATCCAGAAGTATAATAGAATTAAAAAACAATATAGTAATTAAGTATGAAAACGATTGAAGCAGTAGAATTATTTTCCGTCTTGAAAGACTTGAACCTATCCGGGATGGAAACATCTGATCGCATGAAAGTGATCAAGAATCTTCGCGCTCTTCGCGAAGTGGCAGATAAGTATAACGAGGATATGGACCTTGCAAAAGAACGTCTAAAACCGGATGGATTTGATGATCTCATAATGAAGATGCTCGAAAGTAATGAGGCTTTCGCAGCAGGTGGCAGCCGTACCGTATCGGACTTGGAAATTGCGTCGTTTAACAAACAAAACGAACAGTTTAACCGGGATTTGAAAGCTGTTCAAATCGGTATCTACAACAAGGATGAAAAAAGCTTTGAAGGAGGCATGAATAATGAGCCGGTAGACGTAAAAATCGAAACTCTCACGGAGCTTGCATTTGATAAGCTTGTTGATGCCAATAAGGATGTGCCGGCAGGCGCATTAGCAGTATTGTTTAAAATGGTAAAGTGATGGAATTACAAGATTTGACATTTAACAAACAAGGTGATATCTGGGTTTGCGAATTCGAAGCAACTGGCCCGTTTAATATCAAGATCACCAGAACAAATGTATCGGGTGCTTATGGAGCATTGAGCGTACAGCAGTCGTTGACGGGAGAGGATTATGTCCCCATCCCATTGCCTCCAGCATGGCCTCTTATGGCCAAGCTAGACTTTGAGATACCGAACGTCCCTGCCGGTATGCACATCCGAATTGAGAGCGGGGCAGAAGTGACATTGGCTAAAATAGCATATCAGTCATGATCGGGCTAAACAAAATAGGGCTTAACCAGGTGCAGCTAAATAGGCTGCGCCTGAATGCTCCATTTCCTGCATACGGAAAAATGGTCGGTGGCGGCGGTTCCGGCGACGGCTTCCCGCAACTTCCCGGTGATGTCACGCGTTGGCATTTTGGCGGCTTGACAAACGAGATGATGGCGGCCATGGACGATCCGAGGATCGAGGATGCGGACCATAAAGGTCGGTTCTTATCCTTCAAGAATTTCGCTTGGGGTGGGATGAGTGGAGTAGGTGGATATAATCAAAATTTTAACACATGGGTTAAATCTGCCAGTAGAATAGATGCAACAGTAATAGGATCATCTGTCTTTAAAATCAATGCTATTAGACAATCTCGAATTATACAATTATATTACCAATCCGAAGGTAGTCAGCAGCCATTTACAATTCCTGCATTTGTAATTAAAGTTTCTGGTTTGATAGATAATCAAAAATTAAGATACCAACACTATAAAGATGGTGTAACTGCATATTTTGAAATTAATGTTGATGGTATATATAATTTACCGTCCTTTGATTTTTTAGCAGGTGGGAGCGTTTATGGTTTTATTTTTGATAAAATACAGGAATCTTGTGATATTACTATTGAAATCCTACCCCTATACCCCGGCGCACTTGTCTTTGACGGAGTAGACGATTACGGTACCTGCGATAACTTCCCTATTCTGACTAAGGAAAAAGGATATACGGTTGTGGCTTTGAGACAGTATCTTGTAGAGAAATCAACTGCTTATTTGACTGCTAACGGTGACAGTATATCAAATACTTCTTTTATATTTGAAGGTAATAATTACAAGGATACTTGGAATTTTGGTAGGGCAACTACAATACAAGCTTCTCGAATATTAGCAACACAAACTTCTAAACAATATGATGGTGTAAAACTAAATATCGGATCAAATACAGAAGGTAGCAATTTATTACAAGTTGGTAAATGGAGCAAAAGTTATAGTAATGTTGCTATTTGGGAACTTGTATACCTCGACCACGACGCCACCGAAGAAGAACTGACCAAGATCAAAGACTACTTCGTTAAAACCTATCCCTGGCTCTTTCCCGACCAGGCATGGACAGTCACCGGCAAAACCAACGAGGACGGAGATCGTGCTACTATTGCCAACATTACGGGCAATGGTAATGATCTTGTACTGTCGAATTTTGGGTTTGCAGAAGGGAGCGGGTACAATGAAGAAGGTGAATATGCTGGCTATCTAGTTACTGATGGGGTGGATGATAAGGTAGTCAGTGCTGAATCAATCGCATTTACAGATACATGGACTATCATAACCGATGCTATATTCTTAGGAGAAAAAGTTGTATCGGCAGGGATTCTTGTTAAAGACATCTTTGGTGTGAGTAACCTCATGGAATATGGAAGAGTTGAAGTCAGTGTGAAAGGTGGCGTATTGTTAAAAGTACCAACACCATCTATTAAGGCTATATGTTCAGATGGTAGAATCTACGATGCTGATTGGAATGAATATCAAGCAGAACCGGGAACTATTAAAGTATCTGAGGGTACATTAATTATTGGAATGTGGTATAACGGAATACAATTCTGTTCAATCGCCTTCAAAAACTTGGGCATCTACAACAACCAGCTCCTCTCCAAAGACGACTGTATCAAATCCTACAACTACCTCCAAACCCTAAAAGCAAAGTAACATTAAAAATAAATAATAATTGAATATGAAATACGCAATTGTAAACATTGTATGGGCAAAGTCCCACGGAATAGAAGTCCTACCGGAAATGAGGACAAGTGTAGATCAGAGCAAGGTAATCTTGCATGAGGAGTTTCTATCACCTTTCGACGACGAGGAATTTTCGAAATATGAATCTTCGGATCAGGAGTTTATTGAACTTTTATCAAGTGAAGAATGGGCTTATCCGGAAGGTGAAGAACCGTCCGTAAACCGTGAATACAGTCGTCTTTTGGCACTCGACCAATTAGACCAAGAAGCGACTGAAAAGATCAATACATACGGCCTGACGGCATCTGAAGCACTAAGAGTAAAGGACCGGCATCCGGTATGGAAAGTCGGAATTGATGTAAACAAGGAAGATCGATATCAGGAAGGTGACAAACTTTATGAATGTGACTTGGCTCATCGGACACAAGAAGACTGGCGGCCGGGACAGGGATCACATTCGCTTTGGCACGAAGTTACCGAAGAACATGCTGGTACAGCTGAAGATCCGATACCCTACAACGAAGACCATGATCCCTTATTTGCCGGAATGGTCCTCGAAGTCGGTAAGTATTACAAACAGGACAATGTAACCTATAAGTGTATACGGGATAGTGGGATTGCCTTGGTACAGGACTTGTCCGCATTGGTTGGCCATTATGTCGAAATTACCCTGTAGATAAGTTTATGCCGCCTTTTGTGCCGGGCGGTATCCAAATTCGGCACGTACTTTAAGACAAGTTTTTATGATTTGGTTAATTGTTATTTCTATTTTGATTATTGCGGCCTATACGACCGCTGTATGCATTAAGCAGAAAGGTATACCTTATTCGATCAGTGCCACGTTCTACGCGATAGAACATAAAGGATGGTTTCGTTTTACAATGTGGGCTTGTCCTATGGTGTTAATGCCGGCCATACTGGATGTGAGTAAGCCGGGTACGGAATTTCTCGCTTTCTTGGCATTAGTCGGGATGATCGTTGTCGGGTGTTTCCCCGATTACAAAGCGAATAAATTCCAACACCGAGGACATATTGCTGGCGCAACAATGGCAATATTATTCTCTCAGACTTGGGCTGCATTCAATTTTTGGCCTATGCTGCTCGCCTGGCTTCCATATGTTGGCTATACCGCACTAAACATGGTTAAACAAGAAAAAGGAGCATTTAAAGATAAATATATAGAAACGAAACCTATGTTCTGGATTGAAATATTCTCCTTTGGGGTGATATACTTAATATGTCTTATGCTTAGGATTTAAAATAAATCCGCCTCCTGGCTATCACAGACAAGAGGCGGTGTGTTGAACAGATTACCTATTTGGTAACCCTTGATGGCACAAAGGTAATAATTCAAATCAAAAATTATGGGAACATCTGTTAAAGTAGTGACGTTATCGGCATTCTACATGGAATTTTATGCTTTGATGTGGGATATGAGATGGTTGATGTTGTTGTCGCTTGTGTTGGTCGTAGCAGATCTGTGGTACGGGATTAGCAAGGCAAGAAGACGTAAAGAAGAAGTCCGTATTAGCAGGGCAATCCGTCGAACGTTGATCAAGATCGGTGATTATATATGTGTGATAATTCTAGCTGCGGTCTTGGGAAAAGCGATTGGACAACCACTCGGTATAGATTATAGCATAATGGCCGTATGCTGCATGTGTCTTGCTTGTTACTGCGAACTGGAAAGCGTCATTAGCAATTATTGCGAATGTAAAGGTGTCCATTATCACATCAGTTTGTGGAGTTTGGCAAAAGGACTTGCCGGTATTAAAAGCAAAGATTTGCAGGAAGTAATCGAAAACAGTATCATAGAAGAGAATAAAGAAAATGAAAAAGATTGACACAATTATTATCCATTGCTCGGCCACACAAGCCGGACAGGATATCAAAGCGAAGGATATTGATCGTATGCACCGTGCACGCGGTTTCAGCCAGATTGGCTATAACTATGTAATCGACCTGGACGGAACTGTAGAAACCGGTCGGCCACTCACGATAGCCGGGGCACATTGTATCGGTTACAATGATCATAGCGTCGGGATCTGCTATATCGGTGGCCTTGATGCTACCGGTAAGCCCTCCGATACCCGGACCCCGGCACAGAAAGCGGCAATGGACGATCTGATAAACGATATATGCCAGGTGTACGATATTGTTGAACTGCTTGGTCACCGCGATACATCACCAGACTTAAACGACAACGGTATTGTCGAGCCGTTTGAGTTTATCAAATCATGTCCCTGTTTCGATGTCAGGGATGAGTACAAATCCTTTCTCAAACCTATAATTGTTAAACCGTAATATCTGTGATTTATGGATAAAGAATCAAAAAACGAATTGATAGGCGGGTTGATTGGGTTAGTGGTAATAATCCTGTTCTGCTTGCTTACATCTTGCCGTACACAAATCAAATATGTTCCGGTCGAAACGATTAGGACCGACAGTCTTTTTCGAAACTCTGTTCGAATCGATAGTGTATTTGTTCATGACTCAACTTCTGTTACTCTGAAAGGCGATACCGTTATCGAATATAGACATAGGTACATTTTTAAGTACAAGGATAGAGTAGATACAGTGTATATAAACCGGACAGATACTATCCGAGTGCCATACCCGGTCGAAATTGAAAAGAAATTGACAGTATGGCAACGAACAAAAATCGAGCTCGGAGGCTGGGCTATAGCTGTTATCATTGTTACAATACTGATCGTCGTAGGTCGAATGGTCTACAAGCTAAAAAAATAACTTTTTGTTCATAGTCGCTCTTTTTGGGGGCTTTAGAGATAAAAGAAAAGCCCCCGACGTTTTCTAATTTATTCCCCAATAAGATAGAATACGAATATAGACATCCGCACGTCGGAGGCTCTAAATGTCTTCAACGCGAATGCCTTTTGTCTGTATTCTTATTGGGGTATGGCAAAGGTAAGCATAAAAAACTAAAACAATATGTGCAAATCGGAAATCTTTGCCACTATAATTAAAATCGTCTCCATGGAGACGGAAATATCAGAATCTCTGATACTGTCAGACTGTAAATCAACAGACACAGTGGATGCTCGATATCTATTGGTCTATTTTCTCTCACAGAGCGGATTATATCCACCTTCTATTGCCTCCTATATACACAAAACTAATCGATCGGTAAACTATATTTTGGCCAATTTCGAAAACCGTTTAAAACAAGGAAAAATAATGAGAGTATATATGGAAAAGATAAAGAAGTCTTTAGGAAATAACTGATTTCCCACCTGTTTTTATGATTATAGTTTTGTGATGCGGTTAATGTTGACCGTAATTCAATGTAAATGTAAATAAAATGGAAGCAGAAAAAATTATTTGTTGCGACAGAGGTGACAATGACAATGCGCTTACAGCTGCTATTTTAGCAGGTAACAACCGCCGGGACAATGACGGGCTGTATGCTCTGTTAGCTAATCAGCGCAACAGCAACGATCCGATGGCGATGGCTGCCATGATGAATGGCGGCATGGGTGGACAGTGGAACAACCCTTTCATCTACCTTGTATGGATGATGTTTGCACAACGCATGTGGGGTAATGGTTGTGGGGAAAACGGAGGATGCAATAATCCACAAATTGCAGCCTTGCAGAATCAAATGCAGGATAATCACAACAGTGACCTGATCTTACAGGGTATCGGAAATAACACCGGGGCAGTTCGTGAACTTGCCGCTAACCTTAATTGTGACTTCAACACATTGAATTCGGCGATCTGTGATGTCCGTGCTGGCATTGATCGTCTGGCTGGACAGGTTGGATTCTCGGCAGAAAGAGTGATCAATGCTGTGAACATGGGTGACTGCAACGTTATCCAGGCTCTGAAAGATTGCTGCTGCGCTACACAGAAAGCAATACTGGAAATGGGCTACCAAAACCAGTTGGCAATGTGTCAGCAAACAGGAGAATTGAAAAATGGCCAGCGTGATATCGGCGTTGCCATCTCGCAAGGATTCGCTGCTACGGCTTTCCAAGCACAGCAGGATAAGTGTGACATCATCCGATCCGGTCAGGATAATACGCAGCGCATCATTGACACGCTGAACAACCATTGGAACCAGGATCTGCAACAGCGTTACAACGATGCCCGCCTTGAACTCAGTCAGCTTCGTCAAAACGCGACACTTATTGCCGCATTAGGCAAAACCACAACGACTGCCTAACAAAATGTTTAACCGATTAAGCCGGAGGATTTTCTTCCGGCTTAATCATTAAAAAGATAGGTTATGTTATTCAAAGATTTAAAACCCGGCTATCCGGTTTACATACTTCAAAAAGAAAATGAACCAAAAGCATTTCAAGGAAAAACGATCAAAGTTTCGGAACCTTATTTCCCGCCTGCTCCTATCGGTCAGATGCCGTCCATGAGCACAACCCAGCGAGTTGTTGATGTCACGTTGGAGGCAAATGGCGTAACCAATACTTATTCAATTCCAGAAACACTTTCGGTCACATACGCAAACAATCTGGTTCTTTCCACCGATCGTGATGGTATGCTCCGTGATGTAGAGTCAATGAAAAACCAAAGTTTGGAGATTGTGAATTCCGTTGAGAAGCATAAGGCGATTGTTGATAGCTGCGACAAGATATTGGAGGAATGGAATCCTGCTTTTGCAGAGAAAAAAGAACAGGATAAACGTATTTCCGGTCTGGAAGAAAAAGTAGAAGGTATTGGAAAAATGCTGTCCGATTTTATCAACGAATTTAAAAAGTAAGGCCATGAAAATATACTGTGCATTTGTCAAAGTCAAAGAAAAGGACGAATCTTGCCATTTTAACGAGGAATCAGCTAAGAAAACGGTATCTGGTATTCGTTATACAGACAGGTCTGGAATGGAGCATGTAGGTGCTCACTGGACACCGGAACAGATTGAGATCGCGACAGCCTCAATGAAGTTTCCAGAAGGAACAACCAAGTGGGACAAGTATGTTGCATTCAATTCCTTCTATGCCGATTTGAACAAAGTTTTCGATGAAGCAGCTATTCTCAAAGCTGCTCATTCTTTTTATTTCGCGGACGAAGATGCCCCAGCTGGTAAAATCAAAAAATATATTGACGCAATGAGGAATAAATAGTCAATAGAATATTCCTACGGGAAATATAAGGCATTGTTAAAAATAGAATAGCGTTTGCACATCTTTCGAAAAATGTGTAAACGCTATTTTTTGTACTTTTCGTTTTGGAAATTTGTACTTTTCGTTTTGCCAATTATACTAATGATATGACGACATGAAGTAGTGAGACCTATGCGTATTCCCATTGCCAACA
>ERZ791614.284-NODE-284-length-37166-cov-12.747433_pt1 | contig 37166 bp, 35 predicted proteins | sample MGYA00510274_ERZ791614 | MGnify/ENA primary metagenome ERZ791614 (study PRJEB30046, sample SAMN00715221) | human gut metagenome | study: EMG produced TPA metagenomics assembly of the A metagenome-wide association study of gut microbiota in type 2...
CTGAAAAGCAGCAGATTTACAGTCTGTCCCCATTGGCCACTCGGGAACACGCCCATATTCACTTTTTGTGTCCTTCGCCGGACGACTTGCTTATTTTATCATGCAGAAAGGCTTTTGTCAACTGTTTTTTTACCTTTTTCTTCAAATGCGTTTTCCGTGCAGAAAAACGGCAGAGCAAAGGCGGGAAAAGCCCTGCAGCCATGCGGGCACGGCAAAGTCGGAGAAAAAAGCCAACCGGAAGAAATTGATAGGAAAATTGCAAGAAAAAATCGAGACAATATGTGAAAAGTGCAAGACTTTTTTATCGCTGCATTGAAAAACACAGTAAGGCGTGATATATTAAAAACGTAACAAAGTGCAACAAAATGGATGGTGCTTTTGTCACTCTGTGGCAAATCAGGCGGGATAAGTAGAAAAGGAAAGGCATAGCGACAAACCATGACGATTCAGGAATGTTATAGACAGATGGGCGCAAATTATGAGGATGTGCTCAAGCGGCTTTACAACGAAGGCATGATCTGCAGATTTACGCTGATGTTTTTGAACGACGACAGCTATCCGAAACTGGAGCAGGCATTGAAGGAAGGAAATGTGAAGGAAGCATTCCGTGCGGCACACACGCTCAAGGGCGTGTGCCAGAACCTGGGCTTTACCAACCTGTATCAGCCCACCTACGATTTGACCGAGGTGCTGCGCACAGGCACACTGGAAGGTACCAAAGAGCTGTTTGACAGCGTGACCTGCCAGTACAAAATCACCATCAATGCGATCCGTGCACTCCAGTAAGCTCCGCATTTGGCTCGATCTCCAGAACGGCATCCTTCCTTATAAAAAGGCAGGATGCCGTTTTTTATTGCATTCTGCGCAGTTTTGTGATATAATGCCGGACGAACTGAACAGAAAAACAGCAGGTGCCTTTTGCCGATGCACTGCACGGCGGAAAGGGTAAAAGGGAAGCGGGTGCAGATCCCGCACGATCTCGTCACTGTGATAAGGGAGTCCGCATCAGGGTGCTTTGCACCAGCCACTGGAGCTTTTGCTCTGGGAAGGAGATGACGGGCGGCGATCTTTCAGTCAGGAAACCTGCCCGCTGTTGGTACGGGGGTGCAAACCCCAGATCACGAGGAATTGGTTGTACCAAAAAGCCCTGAAACAACAGAGGTCTTTTTGTCATGCCATCCGCAGGACAGAAGGGCCTCTTTTTTCATCTCTCTTTCCTGTACCCTTTGTTTGGTTCAAACCGCAATTTATCCAGCAGGAAAGGACAAGAACAATGAGAAAGATCGAAACCAAAAAGCTGGCCGCAGCTGTTACGGCTCTGGCTCTGTGCGTCGGCGTGCTCACCGGCTGCGGCGGGGCTGCTTCCAGCACTGCATCCAGCACCGCTGCGTCTTCCGCTTCCAGCGAAGCGAGCAGCGAGGAGGCTGACGAAATGGCAGCAAAGAATGTGGCAGACCTGATAGATGCCATCTATGTGCAGGAGCGCAATGAGGATACCGATGCCCAGTGCGAAGCCGCCAAGGCTGCATGGGATGCCCTGACCGACACCCAGAAGGAACTGGTGGAAGGTGAGAACGCCGACCCCGACTACTTTGGCCGTGACACCGGCGATGCCTCCAAGGACGATGCCCGCAATCAGGACGACATTGGCGACAACGAGCTGCTGGTGGTCTCCTTCGGCACCTCCTTCAACGACAGCCGCGTGAAGGACATCAAGGGTATCGAGGATGCCCTGCAGGCCGCATACCCGGATTGGTCTGTGCGCCGCGCATTCACCGCACAGATCATCATCAACCATGTGCAGGCTCGTGACGGCGAAAAGATCGACAACATGCAGCAGGCCATGGATCGCGCTGTGGAAAACGGCGTGAAGAATCTGGTCGTCCAGCCCACCCACCTGATGCACGGTGCTGAGTACGACGAGATGATGGAAATGATCGACACCTACCGCGACAAGTTTGAATCTGTCGCTGTGGCTGAGCCCCTGCTGGGCGAGGTCGGTTCCGATGCCACCATCATCAATCAGGATAAGGAAGACGTTGCCAAGGCTGTCACCGCTGCTGCCGTGAAGGAAGCCGGCTACGACAGTCTGGATGCCGCTGCTGCGGACAAGGTCGCCTTTGTCTTTATGGGCCACGGCACCTCTCACACCGCAAAGGTGAGCTACAGCCAGATGCAGACCACTATGCAGACTCTGGGCTACGACAATGTGTTCATTGGCACCGTTGAGGGCAAGCCGGAAGAGACTGCCTGCGAGAACGTGATCGAGGCTGTTAAGGCTGCGGGCTACACCAAGGTCATCCTGCGCCCGCTGATGGTGGTTGCCGGCGATCACGCCAACAACGATATGGCCGGTGAGGATGCCGACTCCTGGCTGAGCCAGTTCAAGGCTTCCGGTGCTTTCGACAGCATCGACTGCCAGATCGCTGGTCTGGGTGAGATCGAGGATGTCCAGAACCTGTATGTCGCCCACACCAAGGCGGCGATCGATTCTCTGAACGGCTGATCAAACGAACCCTCTCCGTCTCGCGGCCGCTTTGCGGCATCCGGTGGAGAGGGTTCGTTTTTTATCCGAACAATGGTATAATAAAAGCTGATTTTTTATAATGTAGAGGTATTTCCTATGAAACGCGTCTTTTCCTGTGTTGTCGCTGCTTCTCTGGCACTGAGTCTGCTGGCAGGCTGCGGCGCTTCTTCCACGGCATCTTCTGCAGCTTCCAGTGCTGCCAGCTCGGAGGCTGTTTCTTCCGTGGCTTCTTCTGCCGCTGAGACCGCCGCTTTGCCGGATGGTGTGTATACCGCCGAGTTTGACACCGACAGCTCCATGTTCCACGCCAACGAAGCTTGCGACGGCAAGGGCACCCTGACCGTGGAGAACGGCCAGATGACCTTCCATGTCAGCCTTGCTTCCACCCATATCGTCAACCTGTATCTGGGCAAGGCTTCCGATGCCGCCGACCACGAGGCCGACTGGCTGCAGCCCACCACAGATACCGTCACCTATTCCGACGGCACCTCGGAGGAGGTGTACGGCTTTGACATCCCGGTCACTGCTGTGGATACGGACTTTGACCTTGCCATTCTGGGCACCAAGGGCAAGTGGTACGACCATGTCGTCAGCGTGCGCAATGCGGTCCAACAGGCTGGTACCGCAGCTCCCGCCGACGGTACCTACACCTGCGATGTGACGCTGGAAGGCGGCTCTGGCCGTGCCACCGTGGAGAGCCCCGCAGCCCTGACCGTGGCAGACGGCAAAATGACCGCTACCATCGTGTGGAGCAGCCCCAACTACGACTATATGCTCGTGGATGGCGAGAAGTATCTGCCCACCAACACTGAGGGAAATTCCACCTTTGAGATCCCCGTTGCCGCGCTGGACACTGCACTGGATGTCACCGCCGACACCGTGGCCATGAGCACTCCTCACGAGATCGAGTACACGCTGACCTTTGATTCTGCAAGTCTGAAGTGACTCCTCCAGTCACCTTCTTTGGCAAAAAGATAAACTTTACCGTACTGCCAAAGCCTCCCTCTATGAGGGAGATGGCGCGGCGTAAGCCGTGACGGAAGGAGTTCCCTATGAAGATCACCCGCAACCAATTTCTGAAACTGATCCCCGCTGCGGCGCTGACGCTGACCGGCTGCGGCAGCAAGACTCAACCTTCCAATACGGAAAGTCTTGTTTTCTCCCATCATTACCAGCTGGACTATGCACAGCAGTTCACAGCGGACTGCTATGAGGGCGGCTATACCATGCTGACCATTGCGGAGTCGGATGCACGGTTCCTTGTTGTGCCGGAAGATGCTGCGGAGGTGAACGGTCTGCCCGCTGATGTGACTGTGCTGCGCCAGCCGGTGGAGAATATTTATCTGGTCTCCACCTCGGTGATGGATCTGCTTTTACATCTGGACGCACTGGACAGCGTGGCCTTTTCCGGCACCAAGGCCGAGGGCTGGTATCTGCCCGCAGTGCAGCAGGCCATGGAAGAGGGAAAAATCGCGTATGCAGGCAAGTATAGCGCCCCGGATTACGAGCAGATCCTGGCGGCGGGCTGCTGCCTTGCCATTGAGAATACCATGATCCTGCATACGCCTGAGGTAAAGGAACAGCTGGAACACTTTGGCATTCCGGTGCTGGTGGAGCGTTCCAGCTACGAGAGCGACCCGCTGGCCCGCATGGAGTGGATCAAGCTTTACGGCATCCTGCTGGGCAGGGAAGAACAGGCCGAGCAGGTGTTTTCCGCGCAGGAGACAGCCGTTCAGCCCATCCTTTCGCAGGAACCCACGGGAAAAAGCTGTGCCTTCTTCTCGCTGACCACCAACAACCTTGCCACTGTGCGCAAGGGCAGTGACTATGTGGCCCGCATGATCGAAATGGCAGGCGGCAGCTATGTCTTTGCGGATCTGACGGACAATGGCAACAGCCTTGCTACCATGAACCTGCCGCTTGAGGACTTCTATGCAGGTGCAAAGGATGCCGATGTGCTCATCTACAACAGCGCCATCGAGGGCATGATCGCATCGGTGAGCCAGCTGACCGAGCGTTTCCCACTGTTGAACGAGTTCAAAGCGGTGCAGAACGGTCAGGTGTGGTGCACCACCCAGAGCCTGTTCCAGCAGAGCATGGAGCTGGCAGACCTGATCGTGGACATGAACCGGGTGTTTACCAAGGGTACACCTGCCGCCAGTGAACTGAAATTTATCACCCATGTGGATTAAAGAAGAAAAACTTTACAGAAAGGAAAGCCTATGACCCGTACCAGACGCCTTGCAGCCGCCTATATTTCCCTTGCGGCAGCCGTGGCGGTGCTCTTTGCGCTGAACCTGTTCTGGGGCAGCGTATCCCTTGCACCGGGTGCAGTGCTGGCAGCGCTGCTGGGCAAGGGCGGCGATGCGCTTGCGGGGAACATCATCCTGCAGCTGCGCCTGCCCCGCGCGGTCATGGCGGTGCTGTTGGGGGCAGCCCTCAGCGCGGCAGGCTACCTGCTGCAGACTTTTTTTGCAAACCCCATTGCCGGGCCCTTTGTCATGGGCGTTTCCAGCGGCGCAAAGCTGGCGGTGGCCCTGACCATGGTGGTGTTTCTGGACCGCGGGATGCTGACCAGCTCGGCCACCATGATCGCGGCGGCCTTTGCGGGTGCCATGGCTGCCATGGCCTTTGTGCTGGCGGTGGCCCGGCGGGTGCAGCGCATGAGCATTCTGGTCATCTGCGGTGTGATGATCGGCTATATCTGCTCCGCCATCACCGATATCGTGGTGGCCTTTGCGCAGGATTCCAACATCGTCAATCTGCATAACTGGTCGCAGGGCAGCTTTTCCGGCGTGACATGGGCCAATGTGCAGGCTGCGGCACTGGTGGTGCTGCCTGCGCTGGCGGCATCCTTTCTGCTTTCCAAGCCCATGGCCGCCTACCAGATGGGCGAAGCATATGCCCGCAGCGTGGGCGTGAATGTCAAGCCTTTCTCGGTAGCGCTGGTGCTGCTATCCAGCCTGCTGGCGGCCTGCGTCACCGCCTTTGCGGGGCCGATCTCCTTTGTAGGCATCGCGGTGCCGCACCTTGTCAAGCAGCTGCTGGGCAGCGCAAAGCCGCTGTATGTGCTGCCGGGGTGCTGCTTGGGCGGTGCGGCTTTCTGCCTGTTCTGCGACCTGCTGGCCCGCAGTCTGTTCGCGCCCACGGAGCTGTCCATCAGCTCGGTCACGGCCGTGTTCGGCGCACCGGTGGTCATCTGGCTGCTGGTGCGGCGCAATTCAGAGCGGGAGGGCGCATGATGAACGAAAAAGCACTTTGCACTGCGCGGGAGCTTGCCATCGGCTACGGCAAGACACCGCTGCTCTCGGATATTTGCCTCGGGGTGCAGCCGGGGCAGATCCTGACCTTGATCGGGCCCAACGGCGCAGGCAAATCCACCTTACTGCGCACACTGGCGGGCCAGCTTGCCCCCATGGGCGGCACAGTGCTTCTGGCGGGGAAGGATCTTACTGCCTATACCGGTACCCAGCGGGCGCAGAAGTTGGCTCTCATGGCTCCCCACAGCCGCCGGATGGAACTGACCACCTGCTTTGATTTTGTTTCGGCGGGGCGCTATCCCTACACCGGACGGCTGGGCATTTTGTCTGCTGAGGACAGGCAGCAGGTGCACAGAGCTTTGGAGCTGGTGGGCGCGGTACACCTTGCAGACCGGGATTTTAACCGCATCAGCGACGGCCAGCGCCAGCGCATCCTGCTGGCCCGGGCACTGTGCCAGCAGCCGGAAGTGATCCTGCTGGACGAGCCGACCTCTTTTCTGGATATCAAGGGCAAGATCGAGCTGCTCACCATTTTAAAGGAGCTGGCCCATACCGGTCGGCTGGCGGTGATCCTGAGCCTGCACGAGCTGGAATTGGCCGAAAAAATAGCGGACACGGTGGTGTGCGTTTCGCCCGCAGGTGTTTCCGGCGTGCTGACCCCGGAACAGGCGTTTCAGCCGGAGAACATCCGCGCCCTGTACGGCCTGACCGAACAGCAGTACATGGCTCTGTTCGGCACACCGGAGCCGGAAGCCGAAAAGGCACCCGCCGGAAAACCTCAGTTTGAGCATTACGTCCGCAGCGGGCAGAAGCTGCTGCGCTGCGGCTATACCACCGGCACCTGTGCCGCGCTGGGGGCTGCCGGGGCGGCGCGTCTGCTGCTGACCGGCCGCGAACCGGAAACGGTGGCTCTGCGCACGCCCAAGGGCATTGTGGTGGAGGTGGCACCCATTTACTGCCGCAGCACGGACACAGGTGCCGCATGTGCCATCCGCAAGGACGGCGGCGACGATGTGGACGTGACCACGGGCCTGCCGGTGATTGCATCGGTGGTGCTGGAACCGGATGCCCCCGGCGTGCGCATCCTTGGCGGCGAGGGGGTGGGCCGGGTGACGAAGCCCGGCCTTGACCAGCCCGTAGGCGAAGCCGCCATCAACCATGTGCCCCGCCAGATGATCGCCGAAGCGCTGGAACGGGAAGCTGAAAATGCTGCCTACACCGGCGGCTTTGCGGTGACCATCTCTGTGGAAGGCGGTGCCGAGACGGCAAAGCGCACCTTCAACCCGCACATCGGGGTGGAGGGCGGGCTTTCCATTCTGGGCACCAGCGGCATCGTGGAGCCCATGAGCCAGCAGGCCATTCTGGATACCATCCAGCTGGAAATGAATCAGGCCGCACTGCGCGCAAAAAATGCTTCCGGTCCCCGGCGGCTGGTGCTGGCCCCCGGCAACTACGGGCTGGATTATCTGGCCAGCGCTCTGCCGCAGTTCGAACGGTTCCCGGTGGTCAAAACTTCCAACTTCATCGGGGATACGCTGGATATGGCTGCCACGGCCAAATTTGAGGAAGTGCTTCTGGTAGGCCACGTGGGCAAGCTCTGCAAGCTGGCGGCAGGGGTCATGAACACCCACTCCCACACGGCGGATGGCCGCGCTGAAGTGTTTTGCGCCCATGCGGCGCTGTGCGGTGCCGCGCATGAGGTGTGCGCCGCCCTGATGGATGCCGCCACCACCGATGCCTGCCTTGACATTCTGGACGGCGCACAGCTGCGTGCACCGGTGCTGGAAAGCATCCTTGCCGCCATCCAGATGCATCTGGAGCGACGGGCAGGCGGGGCCTTCCGGGTGGGCGCGGTGCTGTTCTCCAACCAGCACGGCCCGCTGGGCGAGACAAAAACGGCAAAGGAGCTGATGCAGGAATGGCAGAACTGAAAGGCACATTTTACGGTGTCAGCGTCGGCCCCGGCGACCCGGAGCTGATGACGCTGCAGACTGTGCGGCTCATCCGGCAGTGCCCGGTGCTGGCCGCGCCGCAGACTGCTTCCGGCCAGATGCTGGCGCTGGACATCGCCCGCAGTGCGCTGGGAGAAGCGCTGGACGGCAAGACCATCGTCCCGCTATACTTTGCCATGAGCCGTGACCCGGCCGCGCTGGCGGCTTCGCACGAAAAAGCAGCCGCCGCGGTGCGGCAGTATCTGGATGCCGGGCAGGACGTTGCCATGCTGAACATCGGTGATGTTTCCATCTATGCCACCTTTGGTTACCTGCAGGAGATCTTGCAGGCCGAGGGTTATGCCACCGTCATGGCGGCAGGCGTGCCCAGCTTTTGTGCGGCGGCGGCGCGGCTGAATGTGCCGCTGACCGGCGGCATGGATACGCCGCTTACCATTGCGCCCGGCGGCTGGACAGACCGCGTGCTGGAAATGCCCGGTACCAAGGTATTGATGAAAGCCGGCAGGCAATTGCCGGTCTTATTGGATACCCTGCAGCAGGCAGATAAGCTGAAAAAAAGCGCACTTGTGTGCAACTGCGGTCTGCCGGACGAGCGGGTCTACCCGGATCTTTCCCTTGAGCGGCCACAGGAACAGGCCGGTTATTTTGCCACCGTTTTGGTAAAGGAGTAACGTTATGGTACATTTTGTTGGTGCAGGCCCCGGCGCACCGGACCTCATCACCCGGCGGGGCGCGGCCCTGCTTCAGAAAGCCGACTGCATCATCTATGCGGGCAGTCTGGTGAACCCGGCCCTGCTGGGCCTTGCAAAGGCAGACTGCGCCATTTATAACAGCGCTGAAATGACGCTGGAGCAGGTGCTGGATGTGATGCGGCAGATGGAAGCTGCGGGTAAGATCACCGTGCGCCTGCACACCGGTGACCCCTGCCTTTACGGTGCCATCCGGGAGCAGATGGATGTGCTGGATGCCGAGGGCATTCCCTACGATGATACCCCCGGTGTTTCCAGCTTCTGCGGTGCAGCGGCGGCACTGAATGCCGAGTACACGCTGCCCACCGTGAGCCAGACCGTCATCATCACCCGCATGGAGGGCCGCACCCCGGTGCCGGAAAAAGAAAAGCTGGCAAGCCTTGCTGCCCACGGGGCAACGATGGTCATTTTCCTATCCATCGGCCTTGTGGACAAAGTACAGCAGGCGCTTCTGGCAGGCGGTGCCTATACGCCGGATACCCCGGCAGCGGTGGTGTATAAGGCCACATGGCCGGAAGAAAAAACGGTTCGCTGCACCGTAGGTACGCTGGCGGAAAGCGTTCATGCAGCGGACATCACCAAAACGGCGCTCATCGTGGTGGGTGACTTTTTGGGCCGGAACTACGAGCGCAGCAAGCTGTACGACCCGGCCTTTACCACCGAGTTCCGCAGGGGGACAGACCAGTGACCCGCGCCTATCTGGCCTTTACGGCAAAGGGCCTTGCACTGGCCCAAAAACTGGCCGCAGAATATCCCGGCAGTGTGACCCGCTGCGGCCATGAAGCCGGGCAGGTGCACCTTGCCGATTGGACGGCCCGCCAGTTTGCCGGGAGCGATGCCCTTGTTTTTGTAGGTGCTGTGGGCATTGCGGTGCGGGCCATTGCGCCCCACTGCCAAAACAAGGCGCAGGACCCTGCCGTTGTGGTGCTGGACGAGTGCGGCCGCTTTGCCGTGCCCATCCTCTCAGGCCACCTGGGCGGTGCCAACGACCTTGCCCGGGCGCTTGCCGCTGTGTGCGGTGCGGTGCCGGTGATCACCACAGCCACCGACGCAAACGGTGTGTTTGCGGTGGACGAGTGGGCAAAGCACCAGAACTGCACCGTACTGGAGCCGGAGCGCATCAAGCTTGTCAGCGGTGCACTGCTGGCGGGCAAAACGGTGCAGTTTGCATCCGACTGGCCCATTGCGGGTGCACCGCCTGATGGGATCACGGCGGGAGATGACCCGGACTTTGCCCTCACCCTCTGCCCGGCGGGGGATGCGCTGCATCTGGTGCCGCGCATCGGCGTGCTGGGCGTGGGCTGCAAACGCGGCACCAGCGCCGCAACGCTGGCCGAAGCCTTTGCAGCTTTCTGTGCCCAGAACCGCCTTGCGCCGCAATGCATCACGGCGGCGGCAAGCATCGACTTAAAACAAAACGAGACGGGCCTGCTGACCTTCTGTAAGAGCCACAGCTGGCCGGTGCAGTTTTTCACAGCGGAACAGCTGCGTGCCGCTCCCGGCAGCTTTACGCCTTCGGCCTTTGTGCAGAGCGTTACCGGCGTGGACAATGTCTGTGAACGGTCGGCAGTGCTGGCCGCAGGCGGGACACTCGTTTTTCACAAATATGCCTATACCGGCGTGACCTTTGCGCTGGCCGTGCGGCCCTATGCCCCGGACTGGAGGTGGCAGAATGTTTGACCCGATGGAATTTGAGATCGACGAACCGGAAAAGGTAGTCTACGTGGTGGGCATTGGCCCCGGAGATGTTTACTACCTGACGCAGGAAGCCCAGAACGTTCTGGAACACGCAGATGCCATCTGCGGCTATAAACTTTATCTTGACCTGATCGAGCCGGAGTTCCCATGTGAGGAATATTATTCCACCGGCATGACCAAGGAGATCGATCGCTGCCGCTGGGCGCTGGAAAAGGCGGATACCGGCAGGCGCGTGGTGATGGTGTGCAGCGGCGACGCAGGCGTTTACGGCATGGCCAGCCCTGTGCTGGAACTGGCGCAGGATTACCCGGACGTTGCCGTAGAAGTGGTGCCCGGCCTTACGGCCGCCCTCAGCGGTGGGGCTGTGCTGGGCGCGCCGCTGGCCCACGATTTCTGCGTGATCTCCCTTTCCGACCGGCTTACCCCGTGGGAGGTCATCGAAAAGCGGCTGGCCTGCGCAGCGCAGGGAGATTTCTGTGTTGCACTCTATAATCCTTCCTCCAAGGGCAGGCCGGACTACCTGCAAAAGGCAGTGCGCATCCTGCGCGCAAACGGCAAGGCGGATGATACCGTCTGCGGCCTTGTGCGCAACATTGGCCGCGAGGGCCAGAGCGCCCGGGTGCTGACGCTGGCCGAGCTGGAAAACACGCCGGTGGATATGTTCACCACCGTGTATATCGGCAACAGCAATACCCGCGCCCTTTCGGGCCGGATGGTCACGCCGCGGGGGTACCGTAAGTGAAGGCGGTCGTGTTCAGCGGCACCACCGAGGGCCGTCGCTTTTCCAAAAAGCTGGCAGAGCTTGGCGTTGCGGTAACGGTGTGCGTGGCAACGCCGCTGGGTGCCGAGGAGCAGGGCGAAATGGTGGGCATCACGGTGCACGCCGGGCGGCTGCAGCCGGATGCCATGGCGGCATTGCTGGCGGGAGCTGATCTCTGCGTGGATGCCACCCACCCTTATGCAGTGGATGCCACCAGGAACATCCGCGCTGCAGCGGTGCAGGCGGGCGTGGAATACCGCCGCCTGCTGCGTGCGCAAAGCCCCTTGCCGCCCGGCTGTGTGGTGTTTGAAACAGCAGCGCAGGCCGCAGGATATCTGGCAGGGACAGAGGGCAATATCCTGCTTGCCACCGGTGCCAAGGAGCTGGCTGTGTTTGCCGGGCTGGAACCGGCGCGGCTTTACCCGCGCGTCCTGCCCACGCCGGAGGGCATTGCCGCCTGTGAAGCGGCCAATGTCCCGCACCGGAACATCATTGCCATGCAGGGGCCGTTCAGTCTGGCGCTGAATAAGGCGTTGATAACACAGTTCCAGATCCGGTACCTCGTCACCAAGGACGGCGGCGCAGCGGGCGGCTTTGCCGAGAAGGTGCAGGCCGCTGCCGATACCGGCGCACAGCTGGTGGTGCTGCGCCGCCCGCCGGAAACTGGCGAGACGGAAACACAAATTTTAGCGTATTGCAAGGAGATTTTGCAATGGTCACACTGATCGGCATGGGCAGCGGAAAATGGGAAGCCCTTTCGGCGCAGGCGCAGCAGGCTGTGCGCAGCGCGGGCCTTGTGTTCGGTGCAAAGCGGCTGCTGGCGGGCCTGCCTGCAGACTGCACGGCCCGGCAGTTCGCGCGCTACCAGCCCGCCGACATTCTGGAAACACTGGCACAAAACCCCGGGCAGGATGCTGCTGTGCTTTACAGCGGCGATACCGGATTTTACTCCGGTGCGTCCGGTCTGCTCACGCCGCTGCGGGCGCTGGGCATCCCCGCGCGGGTGTATCCGGGCGTTTCCAGCATCCAGCTGCTTTCAGCGGCGCTGGGCCGACCGTGGCAGGACTGGAAGCTGGTTTCGGCCCATGGCTGCGCCTGCGACCCGGTGGCCGAGTGCATGATGAACCGTTCGGTGTTCTTCCTCACCGGCGGCACTGAAACGCCCGCCTCTCTGTGCCAGAAGCTGACCGATGCCGGTATGGGCGAAGCCCACGGCGTGGTGGGCGAAAACCTTGGCACCGAGGCGGAAGCCATCCGCTACGGCTCTGCTGCAGAGCTGGCGGGGCAGAGCTTTGCACCACTCAGCGTGCTTCTGGTGGAAAACTTTGATCTGCCGCAGCTGCGTGCGCCGGGCTTCCCGGACGAAAGCTTCATCCGGAGCGAGGTGCCCATGACCAAGCAGGAGGTGCGCGCTGCTGCGCTGGCAAAGCTGGCGGTAATGCCCACCGACACTCTGTGGGATGTGGGCGCAGGCACCGGCAGTGTGAGCGTGGAGCTGGCGCTGGCGGCACCCAAAGGCCGCGTTTACGCCGTGGAGTGTGAACCGGATGCCTGTGAACTGATCCGTAAAAACCGGGCAAAGTTCCATGCTTTCAACCTCACCCTCATCGAGGGCCGCGCACCGGATGTGCTGGCAGACCTGCCCGCGCCGGATGCCGTGTTCATCGGCGGCACCAAGGGCGGCATGGAAGCCGTGCTGGATGAAGTGCTTGCCAAAAATCCGAACGCACGCATCTGCATTTCGGCCATTGCGCTGGAAACGCTGGGCGCTGCCATTGCTGCCCTCACGGCCCGGGGCCTGACCGCAGAGGTAACGCAGATCGCCGTCAGCCGCACAAAACCGGCGGGCCGACTGCACCTGCTCATGGCCAATAACCCCATCTTCCTCATTACGGGTACACGCAAATGATGCAATTCCTCATCGCCGCGCCTTCTTCCGGCAGCGGCAAGACCACGGTTGCCTGCGCAGTGCTGGCGGCGCTGAAAAAGCGCGGGGCCGACCCCTGTGCGTTCAAAAGCGGGCCGGACTACATCGACCCCATGTTCCACCGCTCCGCTCTGCAGGTGGACAGCCACAATCTGGATCTGTTTCTTTCCAACAGGGATATGGTGCGGGCCATTTTTGCCCGCTATGCCGCCGGGCATGGTGCCGCCGTGTGCGAGGGCGCTATGGGCTTTTATGATGGTCAGGGCCTGACCACCCGTGCCAGCGCTTGGGAACTGGCGGATACGCTGGGCCTGCCGGTGCTGCTGGTGGTACAGCCCAAGGGTGCCAGCGTGACGCTGGCCGCGCAAATTCAGGGCCTTATGAACTTCCGCAAAAACAGCCATGTTTCGGGCATCCTGCTCAATGATTGTTCCGAAAAGCTGTATAAAATGCTCAAGACCCTGCTGGAAAGGGAGACCGGCCTGCCGGTGCTGGGCTATCTGCCCCATTTGCCGCAGGCAGCGGTAGAAAGCCGACACCTCGGCCTGAAGACTGCAGATGAAATTGCCGACCTGCAGGAAAAGATCGCCCTGCTGGCCGATGCACTGGTGCTGGATTGGCAGCGCCTTGCCGTGCTGACCGAAAAGCCTGCGCCGGAAACTTTTCCGGGAGCAGCTGCCCCCACATCCGTCCGCATTGCGGTGGCAAAGGACGAGGCGTTCTGCTTTACCTATGCCGAAACGCTGGACGCACTGCGGGATGCCGGGGCGGAGCTTGTGCTTTTCAGCCCGGTGCAGGATGCGGTTTTGCCGGAAAATATAGGCGGGCTGTATCTGCCCGGCGGCTACCCGGAGCTGCACGCCAAAACTCTGAGTGAAAACAAAACCATGCTGGCTTCCATCCGGCAGGCCGTGCAGGCGGGCCTGCCCACAGCAGCCGAATGCGGCGGCTTTTTGTATCTGGGCCGGAGCCTTGAGGATGCCGACGGTAAGGTGTGGCCCATGGCAGATGTTCTGCCGGGCGATGGCATCCGGGTGGGAAGGCTGGTGCGCTTTGGCTATGCCGAAATGACCGCCAAGGCGGACAGTATGCTGTTCCGCGCCGGAGAAACGCTGCCCATCCACGAATTCCACCACTGGGATTCCACCGCAAACGGCACTGCATTTACGGCCTGCAAAAACGAAAAAATGCAGTGGGAATGCGGCTATGCAAACGAAAATTTCTATGCGGGATTCCCGCATTTGTACTGGGCGGGCACGCCCCTGCCGGGCCGCTTTGTGCGCGCGGCAGAACGATACAGCAAAACAAAAGGATGACCAAAATGACCGAAACGGAACTGAATGCACTTTTGGCGGGTATCACCCCGGCCAACGAAGCTGCCCGCGCGGCGGCACACGCCCACTGGGCCAGCCTTGCAAAGCCTCTGGGCGGGTTGGGCCGGCTGGAGACCATGCTGGAGGATGCCGCCGCCCTTACCGGCAGTGCGGAGCTTGATCTTTCCCGCCGGGTGGTGGTGGTGCTCTGCGCGGATAACGGCGTGGTGGCGCAGGGCGTGAGCCAGACCGGGCAGGAAGTGACCCGTGCCGTGGCCGAAAACCTTGCCATGCGGCGCACCAGTGTGTGTCAGATGGCCCGCACGGCCCACTGCGATGTTCTGCCCGTGGATATGGGCATGGCAGGCGAACCGGTGCCCGGCGTGCGCAGCTGCCGCATTGCCGCAGGCACGGCGGATTTTACCCAAGGCCCTGCCATGAGCCGGGCCGAGGCCGTGCAGGCCGTTGGGGAGGGCATTGCCCTTGCCCGGGAACTGGCAGAGGATGGCTACAGGCTCATCGCCACCGGTGAAATGGGCATTGGCAATACCACCACCTCCAGCGCGGTGGCGGCAGTGCTGCTGGGCCAGCCCGTGGAGCTTATGACCGGGCGCGGTGCGGGCCTCTCGGACGAAGGGCTTGCCCGTAAGGTGGATGCCATCTGCCGCGGCATCCTTTGCAATGAGCCGGACCCGGAGGACCCGCTGGATGTGCTTTCCAAGCTGGGCGGCTTTGACATCGCGGGCCTGTGCGGTGTGTTTCTGGGCGGTGCACTGGCCGGTGTGCCGGTGCTGGCAGATGGCTTTATCAGCGGAGTGGCCGCGCTGTGCGCCGTGCGGCTGTGCCCGGCGGCGGCAAAGGCTGTGTTCGCCAGCCACTGCTCGGCAGAGCCTGCCGCGCGCATCGTGCTGGAAGCACTGGGCAAGGCACCCATCATTACGGCGGGGCTGCATCTGGGCGAGGGCACCGGCGCGGTGGCCAGCATCCCGCTGTGGGATATGGCACTGGCGGTGTACGGCGGGTGCTACTCCTTTGCGGAGGGCGGCATTGCGCCGTATACGCCCCAATGTTGACGCTGGTTCTGGGCGGCGCGGCCAGCGGCAAAAGTGAATATGCCGAGAGCCTTGTGCTCAGGACCACCGGCCCCCGCTGGTACCTTGCCACCATGCAGATATGGGACGCCGAGTGTGCCGCCCGGGTGGAAAAGCACCGCAAAATGCGGGCCGCAAAGCAGTTTGAAACGGTGGAGTGTCCCTTGCATCTGGGCAATGTGCGCCTGCCTGCGCGGGGCACCGCCTTGCTGGAAGACCTTGGCAACCTTGCCGCCAACGAGCTGTACGACCCGGCGGGAGCAGGGGAAAACGCGGCCAAAGCCATCCTGCACGGGCTGGAAAGCCTTGCAGCCCAGTGCGAAAACCTGCTCGTGGTCTCCAACGAGGTGTTCAGCGGCGGGGCTGGCTATGCCGGCGATACAGACCGCTATCTGCTGGCACTGGCGCAGGTGAACAATGCCTTTGCCGCCCGGGCAGATGCGGTGGTGCGGGTGGTATGCGGCATCCCCGTGTACTATAAAGGAGTGGAAAAATGATCGTTTTGCAGACCATCGCGGTGGCCTTTGCCATGTTTTCGGCCATCCCGGTGCCGCAGTTCGACTGGAACGAAAAAAATATGCGCTACGCCATGTGCGCCTTCCCGCTCATTGGTGTCGTTATTGGTGCGGCGTGGTGTGTGTGTGGCACGCTGCCCCTGCCGGACCTTGCCAAGGCGGCAGGCTTTGCGCTGATTCCGGTATGGATTACCGGCGGCATCCATCTGGACGGCTATGCCGACACCTGCGATGCCCTTTCCAGCTACGGCGACCGAGAAAAGAAGCTGGAAATATTAAAAGACCCCCACTGCGGTGCCTTTGCGGTCATCCGGCTGTGCAGCTATTTTCTGGCCTATTTTGCCCTGTGCACCTGTGTGAGTTTTACACCCCGCGTGGGTGTGCTGTGGGTTCTGGCACTGGTGCTGGAACGGGCGCTTTCGGGCCTTGCGGTGGCATCGTTCCCCATGGCAAAAAACACCGGTCTTGCACACACCTTTGCCACTGCAGCAGACAAAACTGTGGTGCGCCGGGTGCTGGCGGTGCTGGCCGCAGTGCTGTGCGTGGGCATGGCGGCGCTGGGCGGCTGGGCGCTGGTGCTGGCAGCGCTGGCGGTGCTCTGGCGCTACCATGCCGTGAGCCGGAAACAGTTCGGCGGCATCACCGGCGACCTTGCCGGGTGGTTTTTGCAAAAGGCCGAGCTCTGGATGCTGGCGGCACTGTGTGCCTGCCAGTGGGGAGGGCTGCTATGATCTTTATTACCGGGCCGCTCTACAGCGGCAAGCGCACCTTTGCGCAAACACTTCCCGGCAAGCGTCTTTCGGACGTGCAGGTATTGGCTGCCGATGCCGCTGACCTGCCTGCCTTGGCAGACAAGCTTGCCCATGAATACGATATCCTCATCGCCACCGAGGTAGGCGGCGGTGTTGTGCCGATGGATGTCAAACAGCGCGCAGACCGCGAGGCGGCAGGCAGGCTTGCCTGCCTGCTGGCCGCACGGGCCGAATGCGTTGTGCAGATGTTCTGCGGCATCCCAACGGTTTTGAAAGGAGAATTGTCTCAATGCTGATCTATCTTTTGCGTCATGGCCAGACGGAATACAACGCCCAGAAGCGTTATCAGGGCCAGCGCGATATCCCGCTCTCACCCGAAGGCGCTGCCCAGCTGCGCCGGGCAGATTTTGACCCCGATGTGGTCTATGTTTCCACCCTGCAGCGCACCAGCCAGACGGCGCGCATCCTGTTCCCGGAGGCAAAGCTTGTGCCGGTGGACGGCCTGAAAGAGATGTGCTTTGGCAGCTTTGAGGGCCGCAATTTCATCGAGATGGAAAAGGACCCCGAGTATCAGGCATGGGTGAAGGCCAACTGCGAAAGCCCCTGCCCGGACGGAGAGCGCAAGACGGATTTCTCAGACCGCATCTGCCGCACCGTGGCAGAGCTGATCGATAAAGCTCTTGCCGCAGGCGAAGAGCGGCTGGTCATTCTGGCCCACGGCGGAACCCAGATGGCCGCCATGGAACGGTTTGCCGTCCCCCACAGGGACTATTACGCGTGGTGCGGGCCCAACGCGGGCGGCTTTGTGCTGGATGCAAAGGACTGGCAGACGAAGCACGTTTTGTATCTCATCAAGACGGTGCAGTATACAAAGGGGGCCGAGTGATGGTCCTGTGGGCTGTACTGGGCGGTTTTGTGCTGGACGCGCTCTTCGGAGACCCGGCGTGGCTGCCGCACCCGGTGGTGCTTATGGGCAGATGCATCTCCCGGCTGGAAAAATTCCTGCGTGCCCGCCTGCCCGGCACCCCGCAGGGCGAGCTGCTGGGCGGTGCCGTGACGGCGTTCTGCCTGCCGGTGGGCACCTTTCTGGTCACGAGCCTTGTGTGTCTGGCGGCGGCAAAGCTCAGCCCATGGCTGGGCCTTGCCGTACAGATGTTCTGGTGCGGGCAGGCGCTGGCAGCCAGAGGCCTTGCACAGGAGAGCACAAATGTGTATAACGAGCTGGTCCGGAACGATCTGCCCGCCGCTCGCAAAGCCGTGAGCCGCATCGTGGGCCGCGACACCCAGAACCTGACCGCAGAGGGTGTGACCAAAGCTGCGGTGGAAACGGTGGCCGAAAATGCCAGCGACGGCGTCATTGCGCCGCTGCTGTATATGCTCATCGGCGGGGCACCGCTGGCGCTGACCTACAAGGCGATCAATACCATGGACAGCATGCTGGGCTACAAGAACGAGAAGTATCTTTACTTTGGCCGCGCAGCCGCGAAGCTGGACGACCTTGCCAACTACATCCCCAGCCGCCTTGCCGCCCTTTTGTGGGTGGCCGCTGCGGCCTTTACCGGCAACGATGCCAAGGGCGCATGGCGCATCTGGCGGCGGGACCGGCGCAACCACGCCAGCCCCAACAGCGCCCAGACCGAAAGCGCCTGCGCCGGTGCACTGGGCGTGCAGCTGGCCGGCCCGGCTTACTATTTTGGCGAATATTACCCCAAGCCCACCATCGGTGATGCCCTGCGCCCCATTGAGCCGCAGGACATCCTGCGCGCCAACCGCATGATGTATGTGGCAAGCGGCTTTGCGCTGGCATGGGGTGCAGCAATACGGGGGTATCTTGTATGAAACCACTGACCCATGGCGGCGACTGGGCGGGCTACCGCGCCGAGTTTGGCCGCGACCCGCTGGATTTTTCGGCCAATGTCAGCCCGCTGGGTCTGCCGGAAGGGGTGGCAAAGGCCATTACGGCAGCGCTTGCCACGGCCGACCGCTACCCCGACCCGCTGTGCCGGGCCCTGCGTGAAAAACTGGCGGTGGCTGAGGGAGTGCCCGCCGAATGGCTGCTGTGCGGCAACGGCGCGGCAGACCTCATCTTCCGGCTGGCGCTGGCTGCAAAGCCCTGCCCTGCACTGGTAACGGCCCCCACTTTTGCCGAGTATGCCACCGCCCTTGAAACGGCAGGCTGCACGGTGGAACGGCATTTTTTGCGGGAAGAAAACGATTTTGCGGTGACGAAAGATCTCCTGAACGCGGTGCACCCGGGTACAAATATGGTGTTCCTCTGTCAGCCCAACAACCCCACCGGCCAGCTGGCAGAGCCTGCCCTTGTGGAAGCGCTGCTGCGCAGATGCGAAGCCGTGGGGGCGGTGCTGGCCGTGGACGAATGCTTTCTGGATTTTCTGCCGGAGGGCGAAGGCCTTTCGGCAAAGCATCTGCTGAAAAACAGCAAAAAACTGATTATTTTAAAAGCCTTCACCAAGCTTTACGGCATGGCAGGCGTGCGTCTGGGCTATTGCCTGTGCTCTGATACAGAGCTGCTTGCCCGGATGCGGGCAGCGGGCCAGCCGTGGGCGGTGTCCGGTCTGGCACAGGCGGCGGGCATCGCTGCGCTGGACGAGACGGAATATGTGGCGAAGGTGCGTGCATTGATCGAAGCACAGCGGCCTGTGCTGGCAGACGGCCTGCGGGCGCTGGGCCTGCGGGTGATCGAGGGCCGGGCTAACTATCTGCTGTTCCGTGCGCCGGAAGCGCTGGGCGAAGCGCTGCGCCGCAAGGGCGCGGTATTGCGCAGCTGCGGCAATTATCCGGGCCTTGATGCCAGCTGGTACCGCACCGCTGTGCGCACAGAAAACGAGAACCGGCGGCTGCTTGCACTGCTGGCCGAAACCCTGCCGGAGGTGGCACAATGAGCAAGGCAAAATGCATTATGGTGCAGGGCACTATGAGCGGTGCGGGCAAAAGCCTGCTGTGCGCGGCGCTGTGCCGCATCTTTGCGCAGGATGGCTACCGCGTGGCCCCTTTCAAAAGCCAGAACATGGCCCTGAACAGCTTCGTCACCCGCAACGGTGCAGAGATGGGCCGTGCTCAGGTGGTGCAGGCACAGGCTGCAGGCGTGGAGCCGGATGTGCGCATGAACCCCATCCTGCTCAAGCCCAGCAGCGATGTGGGCAGTCAGGTGATCGTGAACGGCAAGGCCCGGGGCCAGATGTCTGCTGCCGCCTACTTTAAAATGAAGCGCAGCCTTATCCCGGACATTCTGGAAGCCTACAACAGCCTTGCCGCCGAGAACGACATTATCGTGATCGAAGGCGCGGGCAGCCCGGCGGAGATCAACCTGAAAGCCGACGATATCGTGAACATGGGCCTTGCAAAGCTGGTGGATGCGCCGGTGCTTCTGGCGGGCGATATCGACCGCGGCGGCGTATTCGCCCAGCTGTACGGCACTGTGGAGCTGCTGGAAGCCGATGAGCGTGCCCGCATCAGGGGCCTCATCATCAACAAGTTCCGGGGCGATGTGGAGATCCTGCGGCCCGGCCTTGCCATGCTGGAAGAAAAAACGCAGCTGCCCGTGCTGGGCGTAGTGCCGTACCTGCGGGTGGAGATCGAGGACGAGGACTCTCTCTCGGATCGTCTGGAAGCAAAAAGCGCCGTCAAGCCGCTGGATATCGCCATCCTGCGCCTGCCGCATGTATCCAACTTCACCGACTTTATCCCGCTGGAACAGCACCCGCTGCTGGGCGTGCGGTATGTGCAGCGCACCCGCCAGCTGGGTGCACCGGATCTCGTCATCCTGCCCGGCACCAAAAACACCATGGATGACCTGCGCTGGCTGCGGGAAAGCGGACTGGAAGCGGCGGTGCTCAGGCTTTCGGCAGCCGGCACACCGGTGCTGGGCGTGTGCGGCGGCTATCAGATGCTGGGCGAACAGCTCTGCGACCCGGCAGGGGAGGAGAGCGGCACCCCCTGCACCCTGCGGGGCCTTGGCCTGCTGCCCACCACGACGGTGTTCGGCACCGAAAAGCACCTGACCCAGACCGCAGCCTGTGTGACCACAGAACCCTTTGCAGGCGCAAAGCTGACGGGCTACGAGATCCACGCAGGCCGCACCGAGGTGCGGGGCAGTGCGTTCTGCATCCTTGCAGACGGCACGCCGGAGGGCTGTGTGCAGGACGGTGTATTCGGTACCTACCTGCACGGCCTGTTCGACACCGGCGAACTGACCGAAAAACTGACCGAATTTTTGTGCAAACGGAAGGGCATCGATCCGGCAGGGGCCGAGCTTATCCCCATGGAGCAGTACCGTCAGCAGCAGTTTGATCTGCTTGCCGATGGTGTGCGCGCGGCACTGGATCTGCCTGCCATCTATGCCGCCATGGGAATGCAAAAAGGAGACAACACATGACACCGCAGCATCATCTGCCCGCCGACATTGAACGGACGAGCATCTCCATTATCACAAGGGAACTGGACGAGCTGGGCCTGACCCCGCCGCCGGAGACGGCTGCGGTGGTCAAGCGGGTCATCCACACCACCGCGGATTTCGACTATGCCAAAAATCTGCGCTTTACACCCGGCGCGGTGGAAGCCGCAGTCAAGGCCCTGCACGCGGGTGCTTTCATCGTTACCGACACCAATATGGCATTGGCGGGCATCACAAAGCCGGGCCTGAAAAAACTGAACGGTGAAGCCATCTGCTACATGGCAGACCCCGCTGTGGCCGAAGCCGCAAAGCAGGCGGGCACCACCCGTGCCGTTGCCGCCATGCACCGCGCTGCCCGGGAGCACCCGGGGGCCATTCTGGCCATTGGCAATGCGCCCACGGCCCTTTTGACCATTGCGGAGGAAATGGAAGCCGGTCTGCGGCCTGCACTGGTCATTGGCGTGCCGGTGGGGTTTGTGAATGTGGTGGAAAGCAAGGAAGTGCTGTTTGCCGTCTGCGAGCGATACGGCGTGCCTGCCATCGCCGCCATGGGCCGCAAGGGCGGCAGCAATGTGGCTGCAGCCATCTGCAACGCCCTCATTTACTCTGCCGCCGAAATGCTGGACCCCTCTGCCAGAGGGTGGAACGGATAAGCCGGAAACAGCATAATATCAAAAACCCGGAACCCTTTTTGAGCCGTTTTGGCCGAGAAAAGGTTCCGGGTTTTGTTCATGATTTTTTCAGAGAGCTATTTTGCAACAGCCCCATTTTCACGGAAAAGGTCCGAACCGAGCACGGCATCCACACTGCCGGCATCAGGCTGCGGGGAACGCCTTGTTCCACACTTCGATCACCTTGAACTTCGGGGTCCAGCCTTCGGGTTCAAAGCGGTCGCCCTTGGCATCCATGATGCCCTGCTCGGTGCACCACTGTGCGGCCTTGGCCGTATCGGGGTCAGTCACATCCACAAAGGCGGGTGCGCCTGCGGGTTCGGGCCTGCCTGCGGTGTTCCACACCAGCAGGGCCAGCTGGCCGCGGTTTGCCGGGATGGCTGCGCCCTCAGGCAGCAGGTCGTTCAGGATCACTCGCGTCACTACCTCGTAGCCGCCCCAGATGGCTGCACCGCCCACGGCCACGGCGGCAATGGTACCGCCTGTGGTATCCATGGGTGCAGGTTCCACGCCGAAGTCTTCATCAAGAGGTTCGTCCGGGTCGATGCGCTGCTCCGGGTCAAGCGAGCTGGCCGACCACTGAGCGACCAGTTCCACCGGGCCATTGGGCATTTTAAAGGTAAAGGTTGTGCTGGTCTGCCAGTTATCAGACGGCTCCACCGGCGTGGCACTGCCGTCCTGCGCGGTCCACTTCATAAACTCCATCCAGTAGCCGTCTTTCAGGGTGGTAGCCACTGCCACCGTCTCGCCTTCCTTGACCCAAAGGCTGCTGCGCGGTTCGCCGTTGATGGTCACATTGCCCAGATTGTCGTTGATGGATACCTTGTACAGCTGGTCTCGCTGTGCTTCCAGCGTCACGTTGCCCTCAGGCATTTTAAAGGTGAACTCCGGGCTGGTCTGCCAGCCGCCTTCCGGCCAGCCGTCATCCGGCTCTACGGGTGCTTCGCTGGTGGATTTCCACCGCAGGAAGGGGTTTTCCTCCGTGCTTTCGGCCCGGACGGTGACCAGCTGGCCCGGCTTCACGATCTTTTTGGATGTGCCGGTGTCGCCGGTTCCGTCCACAATGGTGCCGTGTGTGACGTTGACATCGTACAGGGTCGTAAAGAATGCCTGCAGCTCTACATCACCTTCGGGCATGGTGAAGCGGAAACTTTGCTTGCCCTGCCAGTTTTGATCCGGTTCCACGAGTTCTTTCTCGCTGACAAGCCGCCACATATTAAACTGGCGGTAGTCGTTGAGCTCGCTGTCAGGAACTTTTGCGATGATCCTTGTGCCCGGCAGCGCCTCGTAGATTTTCTGCTCTTCTGCCCCTTCGGCAAAGAACTCAGCCTTTCCTGCGGTCTCAAAGATCAGATACATTTCTCGATATTCTGCGCGCAGGCTCACGTTGCCCTCAGGCATCTTAAGGCCCGTTGTTGTCCCGCCTTTTGTAAGCGTGATCATCGCCGCGCTTCCTATTTCCGGTTCTGCCGCCAGTGCCGGTGCGCACACGCTCAGCACCATGCACAGCGCCACGAGGGCCGAAAGCAGCCTTTGGGTCAGGGTCGTCTGCTTCATACGGAATTCCTCCTTTTTGTTTACGGGGGGGGGTATGCGTCCGCCTTAAAAATACCATATTTCACCTTCTTTTTCAATAAAACCTGCGTGAAACGCCCCAAAAACTGCGTGAAAACCGTTTTGCACCGCTGTGCGCCTTTGCCCCCTCTTGCAATTTGTGCGCAAAGGGTGTAGAATACAGTTACAATCAAATACAGGGGAGCTTGTGAAGCAGGCTGAGAGGAAGTACCCAAACTTCGACCCTTTTACCTGATGCGGATAATGCCGCCGTAGGAAGTCAGAATGGATGATTTTTTGCAGGAGGCACCGCGGAAGGTGTCTCCTGTTTTTTGTTGTGTACCTATTACCATTAAGGAGGATGCCTTGTACTTTTCTGCGGAAGTGCCGCAGCGGGCTGAGGGGGAGCGCCCTGAGCTTTGTGACCGTCAGCGATGGGAAGCCGTGTTCCGGCGTGAGAGGAGACCAGCAAGTCTCGACCGCTTCTTATAGTTCCTGCGCCGGGTCTGGCACCGGGTGCGGGCTGTTTGCGGAGGCGCTGTATGGTTTTTGCTGCTTCCGCAGGTTTGGAAAGGAGCCTTACCTTATGAAAAAACTCTCTGTGAAAAAGCTGGCGCTGGCCGGTATGCTGTGCGCTCTGTGCGTGGTGGGCAGCGTATTCAGCTTCCCCATGTTCGGCAGCAAATGTGCACCCATCCAGCACATGGTCAATGTGACCTGCGCGGTGCTGCTTGGCCCGTGGTGGGGCGTGGGCGTGGCCTTTGTGGCCTCGCTGCTGCGCAATCTGCTGGGTCTGGGCAGCCTGATGGCCTTCCCCGGCAGCATGTTCGGCGCACTGCTGTGCGGCCTTGTGTACCATAAGACCAAAAACATCCTTGCCACCATGGTGGGCGAGGTGTTCGGCACCAGCATTCTGGGCGGCCTGTGCGCTTACCCGGTGGCCATCTTCCTGATGGGCAAGAGCGCCGGCGACATCGCGTTCTATGCCTACATCGTGCCGTTCCTCATCTCCACTGCAGTGGGTTCCATCATTGCGGGCGTGCTGGTGTACAGCCTGCAGCGCTCCGGCGCTCTGCGCTCCATGCAGAACAGTCTTTCCTGACGGAGGCGCACCCGAATGTTCAAAACAGAATTCGAGAACCTGCGCCGCACCTGCCCGCTCATCCATAACATTACCAACTACGTCACCGTGAACGACTGCGCCAACATGGTGCTGGCCTGCGGTGCTTCGCCCATCATGGCGGACGATGCCGCCGAGGTGGAGGACATCACCACCATCTGCGGCGGTCTGAACATCAACATCGGCACCCTGAACAGCCGCACCATCACCAGCATGCTGCTGGCGGGCAAAAAGGCAAACCAGCTGGGCCATCCTGTGGTGCTGGATCCGGTGGGTGCGGGTGCATCCCGCCTGCGCACCGACACGGCTTTCCGCCTGCTCCGGGACGTAAAGTTCACCGTGATCCGCGGCAACATCTCGGAGATCAAAACGCTGGCCTCCGGCGCGGGAACCACCAAGGGCGTGGATGCCGATGTGGCCGATAAAGTTACTGAGGCCAATCTGGACAGTGCCGTGGCCTTTGCCAAGGCCTTTGCAGCCCAGACGGGTGCCGTTATTGCCATTACCGGTGCCATCGACATTGTGGCCGATGCCGAAAAAGCCTACTGCATCCGCAACGGCAATGCCATGATGAGCAGCATCACCGGTACGGGCTGCCAGCTTTCGGCCCTGACGGCGGCGTTCGTTACCGCCAACCCCGGCCATCCGCTGGAAGCCGCTGCAGCTGCAGTGTGCGCCATGGGCCTTGCGGGCGAGACCGCCCACAAGCGCCTGACCCCGCTGGACGGCAACTCCACCTACCGCAATTATATCATCGATGCCATTTACAATATGACCCCGGATCAGCTGGAAGAAGGAGCAAACTATGAAGTGCGATAAGCAGAACATGCTTCTATATGCCGTCACCGACCGCGCATGGGTGGGAAAGCAGACCCTCTATGAACAGGTGGAGAGCGCCCTGAAGGGCGGTGTCACCTGTGTGCAGCTGCGTGAAAAAGAGCTGGACGACGAAGCCTTTCTGAAAGAGGCGGTGGAGCTCCATGCTCTGTGCCAGCGCTACGGCGTGCCGTTCTTTGTGAACGACAACGTGGACATTGCCATCCGCTGCCACGCCGAAGGTGTGCACGTGGGGCAGGAGGATATGGCTGCAGCGCAGGTGCGCGCCCGTGTGGGCGAGGGAATGATGATCGGCGTTTCCGTCCACAGTGTGGAGGAAGCACGGGAAGCCGTCAAGCACGGCGCAGACTGCCTTGGCGTGGGCGCGGCCTTTGCCACCCATACCAAGACCGATGTGGATGTTCTGCCCCACGAGACCCTGAAGGCCATCTGTGATGCCGTGGACATCCCGGTGGTGGCCATTGGCGGCATCCACAAGGAGAACATCCTGCAGCTCAAGGGCACCGGTGTGGATGGCGTGGCCCTTGTGAGCGCCATCTTTGCAGCAGACGACATCGAGACCGAGTGCAAAGAGTTGAAAGCCCTGTCGGAGCAGATCATCTGACCGATCCCGCGGCAAACCGGGGACACCACCTTGGGCCGCGTTATAAAATTCATGGAGAAAATCAACATGAAAAGCGTATTTTGCGCAGGTGCCGGCATCCAGAGCGTACTGTTCTTTCTGAATGACGGCTGCCTTTCCCTACCCTTGTATGACCAGCACCCTGCTGTTCAGAGATAAACTGTCATTTGGAGGAACAGAGCGTATGCAGACTTATACTACCCAGATGGATGCTGCCCGCAAGGGCATCATCACGCCGCAGATGGAGATCGTGGCTAAAAAAGAGTATCGCACCACCGAGGAGATCCGCCAGTGGGTGGCCGAGGGCAAGGTAGCCATTCCGGCCAACAAGCACCACGAGTGTTTGAACCCCGAGGGTGTCGGCTCCATGCTGCGCACCAAGATCAACGTGAACCTTGGCGTCTCCCGCGACTGCAAGGACTACAACGTGGAGATGCAGAAGGTGATGAGCGCCGTCAACATGGGTGCGGAAGCCATTATGGACCTGTCCAGCCACGGCAACACCCAGCCCTTCCGCCAGAAGCTGACCCACGAGTGCCCGGTGATGATCGGCACCGTGCCGGTGTACGATTCGGTCATCCACTACCAGCGCGATCTGGCTGAGCTGACCGCACAGGACTTCATCGATGTGGTGCGCCTGCATGCAGAGGACGGTGTGGACTTTGTTACCCTGCACTGCGGCATCACCCGCAAGACCATCGAGCAGATCCGCAAGCACAAGCGCAAGATGAACATTGTCAGCCGCGGTGGCTCTCTGGTGTTTGCATGGATGAGCATGACCGGCAACGAGAACCCCTTCTACGAGCACTTTGACGAGATCTGCGAGATCTGCGCCGAGCATGATGTGACCATCTCGCTGGGCGACGCCTGCCGTCCCGGCTGTCTGGCCGACGCCACCGATGTGTGCCAGATCGAGGAGCTGGTGCGTCTGGGTGAGCTGACCAAGCGCGCATGGGCACACAACGTGCAGGTGATGGTGGAAGGCCCCGGTCATGTGCCCCTGAATCAGGTGGCTGCCAACATGGAGGTGCAGAAGAGCATCTGCATGGGCGCACCCTTCTATGTGCTGGGACCCCTCGTCACCGATATCGCCCCCGGTTACGACCACATCACCGCTGCCATCGGCGGCGCTGTGGCTGCAGCCAGCGGTGCAGCTTTCCTGTGCTATGTGACCCCCGCCGAGCATCTGGCTCTGCCCAACGTGGACGATGTGAAGCAGGGCATCGTGGCCTCCAAGATCGCTGCCCACGCCGCCGATATCGCCAAGGGCATCCCCCACGCCCGGGACATCGACGATAAGATGGGCGATGCCCGCCGTGTGCTGGACTGGGATGCACAGTTCGCCTGCGCACTGGACCCGGAGACCGCAAAGGCCATCCGCGATGCCCGCCTGCCGGAGGACGACCACAGCGACACCTGCAGCATGTGCGGCAAGTTCTGTGCCGTGCGCAGCATGAACAAGGCGCTGGCCGGTGAGTACATCGACATTCTGTAAAAATCTTCTGTTTTGCGCGCAGCAGCGCGCATCTTCCTCCGCCGCCCGGTATGACCGCCGGGCGGCTTTTTTATTATCGATTATTTCTATCAATTTTTTAGAATTTACAATTCTTCTGTACTGTACTATAATAAAGTCAACAACTTCATTCACCCAAAGTACAGGAGGAATCTGTCTTGCTGGTAAATCTTATCGAATCCGTCTATCGCCTGCTGTGGGGCGACCTGTTCACCATCCCGCTGGGCGGCGGCATCGGCATTTCCTTCATGGTGGTGCTGCTGTTCACGGCGGGCATCTGGTTCACCTGCCGCACCCGTCTTTTGCCGGTGCGGCTGTTCCGGGATATGATCGCCGCCGTGTGCGAGAAAAAGCAGGGCAGGGACGGCCTTTCCTCCTTCCAGACGCTGGTCATTTCCACCGCCACCCGCGTGGGCATGGGCAATCTGGTGGGCGTGGTGGCCGCTGTTTCTGCAGGCGGTGCCGGTGCGGTGTTCTGGATGTGGGTCACTGCCATTTTGGGTGCGTCCACCTCCTTTATCGAATCCACCCTTGCCCAGAAATACCGCCAGCCCGACCCGCTGTACGGCGGCTGGCGCGGCGGCCCGGCCTACTATCTGCATGTGCTGGCGGAGCGCAGGCGCGGCAAAAAGCTCAAACGCTCTGTGGTAGCGGCGCTGTTTGCGGTGTCTGGCCTCATCTGCTGGTGCGGCATCAGTCAGGTAATCTCCAACTCGGTCAGTTCCGCGTTTGAAAATGCGTTCCATATTCCGCCGCTTACTACCACACTGGTGCTCACGGCTATTGCGGCGGTGATCGTGCTGCGCAAGAATGCCACCGTGAAAAGTCTGGACGTGATGGTGCCCATCATGGCGGTGTGCTATTTTGTCATCACCGTGGGCATCGTGCTGTTCAACCTGCCCAAGCTCCCGGCGGTGTTCGGGCGCATCTTTGCGGAAGCGTCCGGTCTGCGGCAGGCCGTGGCTGGCGGCTTTGGTGCTGTGCTGATGAACGGTGTCAAGCGCGGCCTGTTCTCCAACGAAGCGGGCAGCGGTTCGGCACCCTGTGCAGCTGCCGCCGCAGAGTGCGACGACCCGGTCAAGATGGGCTTTGTGCAGGCACTGGGCGTGCTGATCGATACGGTGGTGATCTGCAGCTGCACGGCTTTTTTGATGCTGCTGGTGCCGCAGGAGATCACGGAAGGACTTGCGGGCATGGACTTTTTGCAGACTGCCCTGCAGTACCATCTGGGCGGTTTTGGTGTCGTGTTCATTGCGGCCACGCTGGCGCTGTTCAGCTTTTCCACCTTTCTGGGCGTTTTGTACTACGCCCGCGGCAATGTGGCCTATCTGTGCGGCGACAACTGGTGGAGCCAGACCGTGTATAAGCTGATCGCGCTGGTCATGCTGGTGATCGGCGGTATGCAGGCCTACACGGTGGTGTGGGATCTGGGCGACGTTGGCATCGGCTTGATGACCATTTTCAACATGATAGCCTTGGTGCCCATGGCAAAGGAAGCGCTTGCCGCCCTGAACGACTATGAAAAACGCAAAAAACTGCAGTAAATAGCAAAGGCCCGGCTCCCTGTAACATGGGAACCGGGCCTTTCAGGTTATTTTATTGCAGATCAGATTTGTTTAAAAGCAGTCCGGCTGCCAGTCCCACCGCTGCAGGCAGCACCCAGCCAAAGCCCATGCTGCCCAGCGGCAGAGCGTTGGCGGCGGCAGATACTGCCCCCAGCGGCAGCGCAGCGGCGATGCTCTGCAGGGCGGTCAGGCCCATGCACAGCGGATACACCGCCCGGTGCTTTTCAAGGCCCGGCATAAAGGAAAGCAGGATCAGCACGATGGCTGCGGGATAAATGGCGTTCAGCACCGGAGTGGACAGCCGGATGATGGCAGCAAGGCCGAGGTTCGATACCAGCATACTGGCCACAGCAAAAAAAGCTGCGATGGCAGGGTAGGGGATGCGGGGCAGCAGCTGATGAAAATACTGACCCACGCAGGCGATCAGGCCCACGCAGGTGTTGAAGCATGCGATCACAAAAATGGCTGCGACCAGTACAAGGCCCGCCCGGCCGAACAGCGTTTGCGCCAGAGCGGTAAGCACCTCGGCACCGGTGGCAAGGCCCGGATACACCGTGCCGGTCTCGGCCCCGGCGTGGCCCAGCATGGCGTACACCACCAGCATCAGTCCGCCTGCAATAAAACCGGCCCGGATGGTGCCGCCCTCCACGGCACGGCTTTCTGTGACACCCCGGGCGCGGATGTTCAGGGCAATGACCGCGCCAAAATTCAGCCCGGCCAGCGTGTCCATGGTCTGGTAGCCGTACAGGATGCCCTGCACAGCGGGCAGGGCTGCGTACTCTGCGCTGGGTGTGCCGTAGTGTGCCGCCAGCGGATGGATGAGACACCCGGCAAACAGCACCACGATGAGCACGATCAGGCAGGGGCAGAGGATGCGGCCCAGCCAGTCGGTAAGCTTTTCCGGCCGCAGCGCCACCAGAAAGGCCGCTGCAAAAAACAGCACCGAGTAGGCCAGCTGCAGCCCGGTACCGCCGCCTATCAGCGGCACCAGCATCTGGAAGGAGGTACTGGCGGTGCGGGGGATGGCAAGGCAGGGCCCGATGGAAAGATACACCAGAATGGTGAACACCATGGCGAACACCGGATGCACCCGGCCGGCAAGCTTATCCAGACCGCCCGCCCGGGCCACAGCCACCACGCCCGCAATGGGCAGGCCGACGGCGCTGACGGCAAGGCCCGCAAAGGCAGGCCAGAGGCTGGTACCGGCCTGTGCGCCCAGATGCGGCGGGAAGATCAGATTGCCTGCACCAAAAAACATGGAAAACAGTGTAAAGCCGACCAAAAGCAGGCTTTTGCCGGAGAGCTTCTGCATAGGACAGACACCTCATTTCTTTCCTGCATCAAAGATGACAGAGATTTATACAGTTCAGTTTATCGTTTTATTGATTTCATGTCAAGAAAGAAAAACATGAAGAAAAGTAATGGCAGGCATGATAAGCTCTTATGCATCATGATGCACGGGTCATTGGCGTTTGGAAAAAGATATGGTATGATACTTATACGATCCGCAGAGCGGAGGCCATTTCAGACCGTCAGGAGCAGGAAAGAACCATGAACCAACACAAACAACTTTTTGAGCGGCTGGCTGCTGCGGCCTTCTGGCTGGCGGTGTGGCAGTGCGCCGCCATGGCGGTGGGACAGGAGGTGTTCCTTGTTTCGCCGGTGCAGGCGGTGCGCACTCTTTTGCAGCTTTTGCCGCAGGCAGAGTTCTGGCAGCGGGTGGGTTTCAGCTCCGGGCGCATTCTGCTGGGTTTTGGGCTGGGCGTGGCCGTAAGCATCGTGCTGGCTGTGGCCGCACAGGCGTGGCACACGGCAGATGTGCTGCTTGCTCCGGTGCTGCAGCTGGTCAAAGCCACGCCGGTGGCAAGCTTTATCATTCTGGCGCTGGTGTGGGTGCGGGGGGCATCGCTTTCGGTGCTCATCAGCTTTTTAATGGTGCTGCCCGTGCTGTACGGTGCGGTGCGCATCGGCATCCAGAGCGCAGACCCACAGCTGTTGGAGATGACGAAGGTGTTTCGCCTGCCGCTGGGCCGACGGCTGCGGGCGGTGTGGCTGCCTGCGGTACTGCCGGCTTTCCGGCAGGGATGCAGTGTGGCCCTTGGCATCTGCTGGAAGAGCGGCGTTGCCGCTGAGGTGATCGGCCTGCCCAATGGCAGCATCGGCGATGCACTCTACCGGGCCAAGATCACTCTTTCCACCGGGGAGCTGTTCGCATGGACGTTTGTGATCATCCTGCTCAGCGCCGGGTTTGAAAAGCTGTTCCTGCTGCTTCTGGACTGCGTGACCCGCGCCGTGACCGGGGAGGTGCCGCAATGCTGACCATCGAGCATCTGACAAAACAGTTCGGGGAGAAAACGCTTTTCCGGGATCTCTGCCTCACGGTGGAAGGCCCGGCGGTGCTGTGGGCACCCAGCGGCTGGGGCAAGACCACATTGCTGCGCATCCTCATGGGGCTGGAAGAACCCACTTCTGGTATAGTACAGGGCGTTGGCCGGGTGGCAGCAGTGTTTCAGGAAGACCGGCTCTGCCCACAGCTGACAGCTGTGCAGAACGTGACGCTGGTATTGCCCGGCAGTGCGGAACAATACAAAGAGCAAATCATAAAAGATTTTCAACAGTTTGGCATGGATGCTGCCGCACTGGCCCTGCCTGCCGCACGGCTTTCCGGCGGACAGAAGCGCCGCACGGCTCTGCTGCGGGCTTTGTGGGCCGCCAGCGATACGCTGCTGTTAGACGAACCCTTTACCGGCATGGACCCGGACACCCTTGCCGCTGCTGCGGCGCTGCTGCGGGAGCGCTGCGGAGAAAAGCCTGTCTTGCTGGCTACCCACGACCGCGAAGCCATCCGCCTTCTGGGCTGGCCGGTGGTTGAGCTGGAAAATGCCTGAGCCTGCATCGATCCTATAGAATGAAAAATCGGAAAGACCAGAACGGCCTTTCCGATTTTTTGCTACTTGGAATATTTTATTGAAAAATACGCAGGGGATACGGTAAACTGCGTCAGTTCAGCAGCTTTGCCGGGTCAAGGTACTGCTCACCCTGCAGTACTTCCAGATGGATATGCGTCTCCTCGGCGCATTCGTTGGGAATGCTGCCTGCACGGCCAAGGATCTGGCCCACACTCACTTCATCGCCAGTCTGCACCGTGGGGTCGGCTGTGCCGCACACCCGCCACAGGTGCCCGGCGCTGTCCTCGATGCACACCACACTGCCCCAGCGGCCATCGGTGTCCACGGCAGTCACCTTGCCGGCGGCAGGAGCGCACAGCTGTGCGTCCTGTGCGCAGGCGTAGTCCACACCGTTGTGGGTGCGCCAGTCGCCCAGCGTTTTGTTATACACCAGTTCATCGCCGCTGTATGCGTTCAAGACCCTGCCCGAGACGGGCTGCGTGGAGGCAGGCGCTGCTGAACTGCTGGCAGGCGAGGATGCGCCTTGCAGTGCGGAGGGCTCGTGCACCAAACCAGAGCCAGACTGCGCCCCAGAAGAGGACGTAGAGGATGCGGGCTTGGGTACATTTGCCGAAGATTCTGCGGCGTCGGTCACGGGCTGCTGCCATACATCGTCCTCCTGTGGGTCAAGGGTGAGCTGCGGCTCCGGTGCAGGTTCTTCCTGCGGGGTCGTCAGGTCGTCGTAGCTCTTTTTCAGTTCATCCCGCACGGTGCGCACTGCCCACACTCCCGCCGCTGCGGCTGCGACGAGACAGGCCAGCAGTGCCAGTGCAAAGCCCCTGCTGCGCAAAAACTTTTTGATCTGCTCCATTGTCGTTACTCCCATCTGCTGCATTGTGTACGCATTGCTTCTGGGCTTAGTGTGGGACAGCAGGGCAGGTTTTATGCACGGAACGATTTAAAATGGCCTCCATTTCATTCTGGCCATAATAGCGGAATTGCATTTATAGTGATGCAGAACCGGTCAGACTGCGGTCTGACCGGTTCTGCGTTTTCACGGGAGGGGCCGCAGCCGGAAAATGCATCTTCCCTCTGTGGCCTTCTGTGTTGATACCCGGAGCGAAGCGGAGAATATTCTAAATGATATTACCAAACAAAAAGGCCCTCCCTTTTCGGGAGAGCCCTTGCAGACCAAAAATCAGTTGCGGCGGCGGCTGTTCATGCCCAACAGGCGTACAACATACAGGAAGATGTTGATGAAGTCCAGATACAACGTCAGTGCGCCGTAGATGGAAGCCTTCTCGGCCAGCTCGCCGTCATAGGCGTAATAGGAGAACATCTGGCTCAGTTTCTGGGTGTCGTAGGCGGTCAGCAGCATGAACACCACCAGACCGACAGCGCTGTACAGCACCGTGGTAAGGAAGCTCATGCCGAACAGCATGCCCACAAAGCCGGTGATGATGAGCGCGAACAGGCCCATCATCAGCTTGGGACCCCAGCCGGACAGATCCTTGTGGGTAGTAGTGCCGTAGACCGCCATCAGGCCGAAGTACAGCGAGGTGGCAAGGAAGGCCAGCACCAGAGTGCCCAGATCAAATACCAGAAAGTAGTAGCTCAGCACCATGCCGTTGAGCAGTGCATAGGCAAAGAAGGTGGCTCTTGCACCGCCCACCGACATGTTCTGCACGCGGGAGCTGAGCACATACACCAGCACCAGCTCTGCGATGGTGAACACCAGATACAGCGAGTTGACAACGTACAGCAGCGGGGTAGCGGCTGTAACGAACGCCGCTGCAAAGGTGATGAGCAGGCCTACCGCCATCCAGCGGTAGGTGCGGTTCATATAGTCAGCCGAGGTCATGGCAGGCTCCGTGTAGCCTCGATCGTAACCATTGTAATTGTAATCCATATGGGACTCCTCCAGTCTCTTTCTGCCGGAACACTTTTTTCTTGCTCCGGTCTACGGAATATAGTATACTGCATAGAAATGAACGTTTCATGAAAAAGGCTGTGATATTGTATGTCTCTTGGGCTTTATTTACACATTCCGTACTGTTTTTCCAAATGCAGGTACTGTGATTTTTATTCCCACCCCGGTGAGCGCGGTGTGCCGGATGCCTATGTGGAGGCTCTTTTGCGGGAGCTTTCCTGCTTTGCGCCGGAAGTACCTCTGCAGCCGGACACCCTTTATTTTGGCGGCGGCACGCCCAGCCTGCTGTGCCCGGAGCAGGCAAAACGGCTCATCGATGCGGCCCGGCCGATGCCCGGGGCCGAGATCACGCTGGAAGCAAACCCGGAGACGGTGACGGAAGAAAGCCTTGCAGGCTTCCGGGAGGCGGGCGTGAACCGCATCTCTTTCGGGGTGCAGTCTGCCCGGGATACCCAGCTGCGTACGCTGGGCAGACCGCACACGGCAAAGCAGGCGCGGGCTGCCTTTGCCGCCGCCCGTCGGGCAGGCTTTGCGAACATCAGCGGCGACATCATGCTGGCACTGCCGCACTACACCGAAGCCGAGTTTGACGAAACGCTGGAACTGATCGAGGGTGGCGGGGCTACCCATATTTCGGCATATCTGCTGAAGATCGAGCCGGATTCGGCCTTTGGAAAGCATCCACCCGAAGGCCTGCCCACCGGCGATGAAGCCGCCGATTTTTACCTTTATGCAGTGGAACAGCTGGAACACCACGGATATAAACAGTACGAGATCTCCAACTTTGCAAAGCCCGGCTATGAGGGCAGACACAACCTCATTTACTGGGACTGCGGCGACTATCTGGGCCTTGGCCCGGCGGCGCACTCCTGCATGGGCGGCAGACGGTTCTACTACCCGCCGGACACCGCCGCTTTCCTGAACGATGCCGCCGCCCCGGTGATGGACGGCAGCTGTGGCGCAGAGGATTACCTTATTTTACAGCTGCGCCTGCGCAAAGGCCTTTCGCTGGATGCATACAAAAAACTTTACGGGAAAGAATTTTCCACCGCACAGCTGGCCTTTGTGCAAAACTGCGTCCGGGCAGGCTATGCAAGCTTTGACGGCCGTACCCTTGCCCTGACCCCGGCGGGTCTCATCGTGCAGAACAGCATCCTTGCCCAGCTGTTGTAATTGGCAGAAATACGGCAACACATTGCTTTTGTGTGTCGATTCTGGTATGATATACTCGTATTATTAGGCGATGGGAGAGAAAACGGATGGCGAAAGTATTGATCGTCGGCGCAGGCGCGGCAGGACTGATGGCGGCGGGTGCCGCCGTGCGGCAGGGGCATCAGGTGACGGTGCTGGAACACATGGACAAGCCCGGCCAGAAGATCCTTGTCACCGGCAAGGGCCGCTGCAATGTGACCAACGACTGCCCGGCAGAGGAATTTCTGCGCCATGTGCGCACGAACCCGCGCTTTCTGTATTCGTCGCTGGGGGCCTTTCCACCGGCAAAGACCATGGAACTGTTCGAGGGCCTTGGCGTGGAGCTGAAGGTGGAGCGCGGCCGCCGGGTGTTTCCAGTATCGGACAAGGCCGAGGAGATCCGGCAGGCTCTTTTGCGCTATGCGCAGGATGCTGAACTCGTGCATGACGGCGCGAAAAAGCTGCTATTGGAAGAGGTGACACCGGAGCCGGAAGCAGCTCCCGCCGCACCGGAAAACCCGCGCCACCCCAAAAAGAAAAAGGCAGGCCCGGCACTGCGGTGCATCGGTGTGCGGGGCACCTCCGGCCGGGAGTACCGGGCGGATGCCGTGCTGGTGGCCACCGGCGGCGTGAGCTACCCCACCACCGGCTCTACCGGCGACGGCTACAAACTGGCCCAGCAGGCCGGGCACACCCTTGTGGAGCCGGTACCCAGTCTGGTCAGTCTTGTGAGCCATGACGCGGACTGCAAAAAGATGATGGGCTTGGCGCTGAAAAACATCACCCTGACCCTGTTCGAGGACGGCAAGGCCATTTTTGACGAGCAGGGCGAAATGCTGTTCACTCATTTTGGCATCAGCGGCCCGCTGACTTTGAGCGCCTCCAGCCATCTGGGCGACATGAAAAAACACAAGTATCATGCGGAGATCGACCTGAAGCCAGCCCTCAGCGAGGAGCAGCTTTACGACCGCATCACGCGGGATTTTGCCCTGCTGGCAAACCATGCAGCGCAGGGCGCGCTGGTAAAGCTTTTGCCGTCCAGTATGCAGCCGGTGATGGTGGCGCGCTGGGGCATCGACCCGGCTACCAAGGCAAACCAGATCACCCGGGAGCAGAAGAGGGAGCTGGTGCAGCTGATGAAGCACTGGCGGGTGTCCATTGATGCCCGGGGCGATCTGGCCCACGCGGTGATCACCAGCGGCGGCGTGTCCGTGCGCGAGGTAGACCCCAGGACGATGCAGAGCAAAAAGGCGATGGGCCTTTACTTTGCAGGCGAAGTGCTGGATGTGGATGCCTATACCGGCGGCTACAACCTGCAGATCGCCTTCTGCACTGCACAGGCATTTGCAAATAATCTGTAATTACAGATAAAACAATTTTAAATGCCCTCCGCGCTGCTCTGGGCATATTTATTGGAATAGATTTTTTTGATTTGTATTTTGAAAACGACTGCGGTCGTTTTCAAAATACGTTTTCACAAAAAGAGTTGTTGCCGGGATAGTCTCACAGACCGCTGCGCAACTGTTCCTGAAGGGAACGAGCAGCAATGCAGTTCTCCGTTACGGCCCCATCCGGTGAAAATGTGTTTGGAACGCTCCGCAGAGCGCGACAAACACAAAAATATTAAAATGATTTTCCGCTGAAGACGGCCACAGCGCATGCGGAGGCCATTTTAAATCGTTCAGTTTAAAAAGGAGAGATACAATATGGTATCTGTTGCGATCGACGGGCCTGCAGGCGCAGGCAAATCCACGCTGATGAAGTGCCTGTTCGGCATTTATAACAAGGACAGCGGAACCATCCTCCTGGAAGGCAAAGAAGTCAACTTCAAAAACAGCAGAGAGGCGCTGGACAATGGCGTGGCCATGGTCCATCAGGAGCTGAATCAGGCTCTGAAGCGCTCTGTTATGGATAATATCTGGCTGGGGCGTTACCCGAAGCATCTCGGACTGGTGGTCGACGAGACCAAAATGTACCGGGAGACCATGAAAATATTCGACGAGCTGGGCATCAATGTCGATCCGCACCGGATCATGAGCACGATGCCCGTTTCGCAGCGTCAGATGGTCGAGATCGCGAAGGCGGTCTCCTATCGTTCGAAGGTCATCGTATTTGACGAGCCGACCTCCTCTCTCACGGAGGACGAGGTCGAGCATTTGTTCCGAATTATCAACATGCTCCGCGACCGGGGCGTGGGCATCATTTATATTTCGCATAAAATGGCGGAGATCAAGCGCATCTCCGATGAGATCACCATCATGCGCGACGGTCAGTGGATCGCTACCGAACCGCTGGCAGGGCTGACGATGGACAAGAT
>ERZ791614.297-NODE-297-length-35963-cov-40.788487_pt1 | contig 35963 bp, 35 predicted proteins | sample MGYA00510274_ERZ791614 | MGnify/ENA primary metagenome ERZ791614 (study PRJEB30046, sample SAMN00715221) | human gut metagenome | study: EMG produced TPA metagenomics assembly of the A metagenome-wide association study of gut microbiota in type 2...
TACTGTCTTTGGATTTCGGACTGCCGATGCTGACCGTACCTTTTACGACCTTTACTGCCTGCCGGATGTGAATGACAGAGCCATCTTCTTCAATAAACTGCGGCTCCAAAGCCAGAAGTTCCTGCATTCTCATCCCAGTGCCGAGCAAAAGCCGAATACTCAAGCCCATGCGGTCATCGGGCAGCACCTTCATCAGGTGTGCGACTTCCGCTGTGGTAAAGGCTTCCTTGCGCTTTGCGGTTCCGGTTGCCCGCATCTTTTCAGCAAGCCGGACCGGGTTGCGGCGCACAAGGTCATTGGCTTCTGCCTTTTGAAAGATCTGGTAGAGCATCCCTCGTGCCTTGCTGATGTAAGAATCCGAGCGGCCATCGCGCCGCATCCCTTTCAGGAAGTTTTCAATGTCGATGGGGCGTATGACGGTCAAGGGGCGATGATAAAATCCCTCTTTGAGCATTTTCAGGCAGTATTTGTAGCTTTCCTGTGTCGTGGGAGCGATATTATCCCTGTGACCCTCGAACCATGTATCGGCCCAATCCTCAAAGTACAGGATCGTGTCCAGCTGGATACCGCTGATAAGCGCATCCTGATACTCTTTCAGTTTGAGCTTGACCTCCTTCTGGGTTTTGCCATAGAAGGTCTTGAAGCGCGGCGAACCATCTTTCTGGTAGCCGTCCATCATACGTAATTCCCAGCGACCATCGCTGCGGTGGCGAAGCGTACCCTCGCCGTGTGAACGTTTGCTTGGCATATGGCCTCCTTCCTGATCGAGATGCAGGATTCGGGCTGGACAGTCAGCGCACTATCGAAATGGCTTGCAGCCAGTAGCCAGCCGGTGATGGCAGTACCCAGGCCGCCGCCCAGCTTCACACCGAGAGAAGTGCAGGAGTACATCGTGCCATCCACGCGCTTATGCTTCGTCAGCCAAGTGTACTCGGAGCAGGCGGCGATCACAGCGTTCATATCGCCCTGCCAAGGACCCTGACCAAGAGCTGCGATTGCGGTAAAGAGCAGCATCAAGGTCACATTGCCGCTGCCCATGTAACCAGCTACAGCAACCAGTGCACGAGAAATCGTTGCCAGAGTATAGCTCATTACATTCAGCTTATACATTCCATTCCACTTTGCAACCAAGGTCGGGGTGAACACCAGTGCGATGATCAGAGGAATGTTGATTGCCCAAGAGAATACACCGAACAGATTCTGGTTGCCAAGGATGTAGGTTGCATAGTAGGTGCCCATGCTGATCATGGCACCGTAGATCTGCTGCAAAATGTAGGTGACGCAAATCATCATATAATATTTGTTACCAGCAAGCAGCTTTGCAGCCTGAACTAGATTGTACTTTTCGTCATATGCACAAAATCAAAGAGTTTGTAATTTTTTGATAGAACATTTCCCAAATCACTGTAAAATCTCTGAAGAAGAGGAGGACGCAGGGATGTATTTCAACTCAGGATATTTGAACAACTCCCGTTTGGATTTCAAAGACTACTCAAAGCCGCTGGTCGTAGGCAGCTGCGGCACTTATCGCTTGAAAAAACGCCCTAAGCTGCCTACTTTTTGGGCAAAGGGTCGCAGAGACTATCAAATCCTCTATGTGGCATCTGGTAAAGCACACTTCTGGTTCGAAGGTGTTGAGGAAGTGGTGACTTCTGGACACATGGTGCTTTATCAGCCGAAAGAAATCCAGAAGTATGTCTACTATGTAGAAGATCATCCAGAGGTGTTCTGGATTCACTTTACAGGATACGATGTCAAAAACATCCTGAACTATCACGGAATCCCCTTGGACAAGCACGTTTTTTATAGCGGCACACTGCCGGATTACAAAATGCTGTTCCGAAAGATCATCCGGGAACTGCAACAGTGTGAATATGGCTATGAAGACTATATTGCTTCTCTCTTCAACATCATTCTGCTTTTAGTAAGCAGGCAGCAGCAGGAAAGCGAGAAAACAACTACGAGCATCCAGGAAGAAATCGAAGCTGCCGTTGCATACTTTAACGAGAACTATAACACAAAGGTCAGTGTGGACGATTACGCAGAATCGCTGCATATCAGTACGAACTGGTTTATCCGTAATTTTAAGCAGTACATGAAAATAAGCTCTGCACAATACATCCTGTCCCTTCGGATGGTAAATGCACAAAGCTTATTGGAGAACACCGAATACAATATTGGAGAAATTGCAGAGATCGTAGGATACGATAACCCCCTCTATTTTAGCCGGGTATTCAAGAAAGAGTATGGTGTCAGTCCGGCACAGTACCGAAAGAATCTGGAAGAATCTACTGAAAAATGAGAAGGATTCCTTTACCAAAAGGACGCTGCCGCCTCCGGGTGAGAGGTTGCAGCGTCCTTTTGGTATCAGAGGGCGAATGGTCTGTCAGACTAAACGGCTCCCAACGAATGCGATACTTTTAGCTTGCATTTTCCTGTTCGTCAAGAATGCGCCAGCCGTCCATCAGGTTTGAATTCTCCAGAATAAAGGTGTGGGCAGTATTCTGTCCCCATGAGTTGTCGTATTTCAGCATCAGATAATCGCTCAACTCGGTTCGATTTTTGAACTTCAACAAGCGATACGGCTCCTGAAAAGCGACCTTTTCAACGAAATATACTGCATCCGATGTGGGAAGCATAACGCCGACATGACCGATCATAAGAGAATTGTCCGTTTCAGAGAACTGATCGTGCAGGACCACGGAGACGAGACGGATCTTATCATCTTCTACGAAGGAGAGACCGCGTTTCTTCCATTCCTGTTGAATCGTTTTCAAATGGGTAGGAATATCGGTCGTATGAGTGGTTTTAACTGGGGCGAACAGCGCATCAAATTTTTGCCGTTCATCGCCGCAAAGGGATTCCGGGTCAGAATCCAGCGTTTCATAGTCCATAAACAGGGTGTCCTCGGCTGAATCAAGGTCTGCCTTGCCCGTGACAGTGATAAAATCACCGAACAGCCCACAGGCAGTGATCCGACAGTTCCAGCCGGGGAAGGTATCGTATTTTTCTGTCCATGCGTCCTGCATGGAGTAAGGATCGTATTTCAGATCCGAAGGCTTGGCATTTTCAAACCCTGTGGTGAGCCATGCCGGGTCCACAGCATTGTTGAACTTTTGCACATGATCAAAGAAGGTCTGTATCCGCAGGTCGGATACGCCGGCATCCTGCAAAAGTTTGGAAAGAAGATCCTGTGTATCCGAATCTGCTAAATTGGAGTATTCGATTTGCTGAAGGACGGGCTGAGAGGTTTTTTGAGTGCAGCCCACTGCCAGAAGCGCACCGCAAAAAAGTGCAGCGGTGCAGACAAGAAAAGTTCGACGTTTCAAAAATGGTCACCTCGTTGTGTTTTTCGGAAAGTTTCTTTGAGTGCCGGAGTCTCCACCATAGGCGAAGAGAGCAATGGTGGAGGTCTCGTAACGAATGGTATCACAGATCAACAAAGAAAATCAATGACTTCTGTCGTATTTGACCATATATAATGTTGCAGTATCCATATCCCATACGGCTAACGCCCATTTGGAGAAAGACAATGCGGCAGTTTTCTGAACGATTTTCTTCATGTCGGACACAACAGGAGTATACCCAAGTTGGAATAAGAATTTTCCGTTTTTTCCGAATGGAAGGTTCAAATCGCTTTCCAGTTTGAAAACGGTGTAAAGTCAAACGTTGGGGGTTGTATAGGAACCGCCTGCAAAAGCCTGAAAACGGTGCAGGCAAAGCAATGCAGCCCCCAAAAATCGGCTTCGGCAAAAAGAAAAGCACCATACTTCCTACGAAGTACAGTGCTTTTTTGGTGGAGAATAGCGGGATCGAACCGCTGACCTCTTGCATGCCATGCAAGCGCTCTCCCAGCTGAGCTAATCCCCCACATGTTTGGTTTCGTGTCTTACGACGTGAGTTATTATACCAGCAGGAAGGGACGCTGTCAACACTTTTTTCGAATTTCCTGCGAAGTTTTTGCAGAGAAAAGCGCCCCGGCGGGCGGTGGACCTGCCGGGGCGCGATGGTGCGTGAAAAATCAGGCTTTGGTGTACTGGCGATCGAAGATCTGCGGGGCCACCTTGATGAGCAGCACAGCGGCCACCACGGTGAGCAGGGTCTCCGGCAGCATGTAGCTGGCGTTGTAGACCAGGCTGTAGGTCCAGGCGCTCAGGCCCTCGTTCAGGTTGCCCCAGACGAGTACGCCGGAGAGGAAGCTGCACAGGAAGCGCAGCACACCGGCCATAAAGGTGCCGAAAGCCACGCCGACCATCCGGTTCTTGAAGGGGCGGGCAAACAGCTCGGCCGTGCCCAGCGCCATAAAGGCGATGAGGTAGTCCAGCAGGACTTCGCCCAGGAAGTACAGGAAGGTGGGCGTCGGGGGTGCCCAGAAGCCCAGCAGCATTTGCAGGCAGCCGTTGACCAGGCCGGTGAACAGGCCCCACTTGACGCCGTGACGGAAGGACACCAGCACGAAGGGCAGCATGCTCAGCAGGGTGACGCTGCCGCCGTTGGGCATGGTGAAGATCTTGATGTTCGACAGCACGGTGCCGATGGCGATCATCAGGGCGCACTCCACCAGAATGCGGGTCTTGGAATAGGAATTCGACATTTTGGATTCGCTCCTCTAAAAATATAGTACACAAAAACAAAATACGCCTGCGATCAGCAGGCGTAGAGGCTTCGTTTGTGAAAGATGGGAACATTCCGCAAACTACCTACGCCGGCATTACCCGGATCAGGTTCAAGGGTACTCCGCAGTGTGCGGATCTCAGCCTTTCGGCGCCCCTGTTTTCATGTCCGTCTCCCAGTATAGTCGTCCGACGCCAAAAGTCAAGCCCCGGCGGGCATATTGCGCCCCTCTGCCTCATATTTTTTACCAAGGAGTCTTGTGGAGGAGGGGACAGGGCATGAAAGTGGAACCGGAACAGCGGGCCGCACTGCTGGGGGAGTACATCGCAAAAAACAGCGCAACGGTGCGGGCCGCAGCGCGGGCGTTCGGGTGCAGCAAATCCACCGTGCACAAGGACGTTTCGTCCCGGCTGCGGCGGGTGGACCCCGACTTGTTCCAGCGGGTGCAGGCAGTGCTGGCCCGGAACAAGGCCGAGCGGCATCTGCGGGGCGGGGCGGCCACCCGCCGGAAATACGGAAAAAAATAAGAGCAGCGGCGCATCCCTATATATAGGTTATATAAGGGTGCGCCGCTTTTGCTGCTATTTGCTGCGGAATTGTTCCAGCGCGGCCTTTTCGAGTCGGCTGACCTGCGCCTGGCTGATGCCGATCTCCCGCGCCACCTCCATCTGCGTTTCGCCCTTGAGGTAGCGCAGCTCCATGATCCGCTTTTCGCGCGGGGTCAGGGACGCGACGGTCTCCCGGAACTGCAGGCCGCTGATCCAGCTGTCCTCGCCGTCGGGGTCACGCACCTGGTCGATGACATACATGGCGTCGCCGCCGTCGGTATAGAGCGGCTCTTCAAGGCTGAGCGGTTCCACCACCGACTCCAGCGCCGCCGTCACCTCCCGGCGGGACAGGCCCGCCTGCTGTGCGATCTCGTTCACCGTGGGCTCCCGGCCCAGCTGCTTTTCCAGCCTCTCCCGCGCCTGCATGGCTTTATAGGCCGTATCCCGCAGCGACCGGCTGACCCGCAGGGCGTTGTTGTCCCGCAGAAAGCGGCGGATCTCGCCGATGATCATCGGGACGCCGTAGGTGGAGAACCGCACGTTCTGGGCCGGATCAAAGTTGTCAATGGCCTTGATCAGCCCGATGCAGCCTACCTGAAACAGGTCGTCGAGATTCTCGCCTCGCTGGGCGAACCGCTGCACCACGCTGAGCACCAGCCGCAGGTTGCCCTCGATCATCTGCTGGCGGGCGGCGGCGTCGCCCGCATGGGCCCGCGTCAGCAACTCCCGCTTCTGTGCTTCGGTCAGGACAGGCAGCTGTGCCGTATCCATCCCGCAGAGCTCAACTTTGTTGTACATCCGCGCCCCTCCGGTTTCGTTTTGACGTTACCGGAAGTATGGGGCGTGGGCAGGGGAATCATGCGTGGGAATTTTTGCCCGCTCAGTCCTCCAGCTTCTTTTTCAATTCCCGGATGATGCGTTTTTCGAGGCGGGAGATGTAGCTCTGGCTGATGCCGAGGGCATCGGCGGCCTCTTTCTGGGTGCGCTCGATGCCGTCCAGCAGCCCGAAGCGCAGTTCCATGATCTGGCGCTCCCGCGGGGAGAGCAGCGCCACCGACTGCCGGAGGGTGGCCCGCTCGGCGCTCTGTTCGAGCCGCTGGCTGACCAGATCCTCGTCGCTGCCGAGGATGTCGGAGAGAAGCAGCTCGTTGCCGTCGCCGTCCACGTTCAAAGGCTCGTCGATGCTGGCCTCCTGGCGGCGGTTGGAACTTTTGCGCAGATACATCAGGATCTCGTTGCCGATGCAGCGGCTTGCGTAGGTGGCAAGTTTGATGTTCCGTTCCGGCGTGAAGGTATTGACCGCTTTGATCAGCCCGATGGTGCCGATGGAGATCATGTCCTCGGCAGGGACGCCGGTGTTTTCGTACTTTTTGGCAAGGTAGACCACCAGCCGCAGGTTGTGGGTGATGAGGTCATCCCGCGCGGTGCGGTCGCCCGCCATCATCCGGGTGAGCAGGGCTTTTTCCTGCTCCGGCGTCAGGGGCGGCGGCAGGCTGGGCGCCCCGGCGACATAGTGGGCAGCGCCGGGGCAGACGAACAGGACGTACAGCCGACGGAAAAACGATAACAGGTGATTCAACGAAAAGCCTCCTTTTTGTGGGCGGGATTCTTGGGTGCTGCCAATGAGGGCGAGACTGAGAGGTTCAGCGGCTCATCGGAACGCAGCATCGGGCACAACGGCAGGCGAGATCAGCAGCTCCCAGCCGCCCGGCGGGGGCGGAAGGTCACAGAAGGCTGCATAGAGCGGCTGAGCCGGAGCCGAAGCCAGTATGGCCGGGACGGCGGGCAGGATGCAGTGCCCGGACACCGTGGTGCAGGGGACGAACCGTAGGCCGAGTTCGGGCGGCGGCAGGGTGGAAGGGGCCGCGAAGTAAGCGGATAAGTAGGAGCGCAGCGGGCCGGGCAGGGCGTTCTGCACGGCGGCAAAGCGCACGAGTACGACCTCCCAGCCTGAAAGCGGTTCCTGCACCGAGAAACCGGTGTCACAGAAGGCCCGGAGCGGGAGAGATGCGCTGCCAATTTGCAGAGTGACGGGAAACGTCTGCCCGCCGTTCCGGCCCAGAAACCGCAGGATGCCCTGCACAGCCAGATACACGCCCCCGGCGCAGACCAGCAGCAGCCCCGGCGAGAGGGGGAGGTAGACGCTGAAATTGTTGGCCTGTGCGCCGGGCAGGAGCACGGCTCCCGTCAGTGCAAAATGAAGGGCTGCGAACCATGCCAGAAGCCGCAGAAAACACCGCGCGCCCGGAAACCCATAGCCAAGCAGGACGATGCCGACCCCGGAGGCCAGCTGATACCCGGCCGACACCGGCCACGGCAGGGCAGGGGCCAGCAGGATGAGGGAGGCTGCCGCCCCGGCCAGCGCCCCGCCTACGACCCGCCTGCCCGATGTGCTCACGCCGCACAGCAGGCCCGCCGCCAGCAGAAACAGCGCTGTCGTGAGAAAGTTGACCAGCAGAAGAACATCGAGATAGATCACGGCCCGGATAAGCCCCGCCCCCTTTTGGGAGATTATAGCAGGAGGAGGACGAAAAATTTGCAGGAAACGGGGGAGGTGGACTTTGGTACAACCTCTCAGTCATCGCTTCGCGATGCCAGCTCCCCTGGTAGGAAAGACTCCCTCCGGCCGGAGGGAGATGTCGCGAATAGCGACAGAGGGAGGATGACCACTGGCGAGTCGGTGGTGGTCGTGCTGGACGAGCGAAGTCTTCTGTAATCGGGAACGACCGGGCTCCGCTGTCTCGATTCACGACTGCTTGCCCCGCCTGAAAGCTTTTTTCATAAATTTTCGAAAAAGACTTGCAAAATATAGGCAAAAGAGGTATAATCCTACTCGCAGCAGCTTTTACCGCTGTAAAGCTCTGGATATATGCCTCTTTAGCTCAGTCGGTTAGAGCACCTGACTGTTAATCAGGGTGTCGCCTGTTCGAGTCAGGCAAGAGGCGCCAACAAATCGGCGGCGGGGATCACACCTGCCGCCTTTTTCATAGATGCAGGCTGTAACTATTTTGTGACATCTTTCACACTTTCTTCAAAATTAACGTTTTCTTAAAAAATGTCCTCTTGAAGAAGCTGTCAGATTGTGGTATACTGCATCTAAGCTTTAGGAAGTTTCCTGAAGCGCTTGGTAGATCAAAGGGTAGGCGCTCCCTTCTTTTTGATAGCAGCTTGGCCTCTGCTTTGCTTTGGTTCTCCGCAGGGCAGGGCAAAGCAGAGGGCTATGTGCTGCTTTTGATGGAGCGTGACAGAACCTTTTCTCCTGCGTCAAAATCTGCATCCTGTCTGCTGTCTGCGTGATGCGTACAAAGTCTTACTTGTACATTTCCGCACAATGTGCTAGAATATGGAAGGCAGTTTTGAATATTAGAACACAGAGAAGAGATCGTTTCCGAAGGTTGTCGGTCTCTTGTAAAGGAAACATCTATGCGTTATACCTATGTGCGGCAGCACGACACGACCGACTGTGCAGCTGCCAGTCTCGCAATGGTGTGCCTCCATTACAAAAAGGAAATCACCATCACCCGCTTACGCGATATGATGGGAACCGACATGAAGGGCACGAACCTCGTGGGCCTGCAGAAAGCCGCCAATGAGCTTGGCTTCAACACGGCCGCTGTCCGAGTGGACCGCGAGAATTTTCTGAGTGATTTCACACTTCCCTGCATTGCGCAGGTCATCACCGATCAGGGTTTGACCCACTTCGTGGTCATCTTCAAGAAGACCACGATCAAGGACGATGATGCCCGCCGCAAGCATGTGTTGAAGGAAGAAGAAAAAAAGGCTGACACTTCCAAGAAGTACAAGTGCAAGGATTACGTCGTCATCGGCGACCCTGCCAAGGACCTCGAAAAGATCAGCCTGGACGACTTCTATAAAAACTTCACAGGCGTTCTGCTGCTGATGAACCCCACATCGGAGTTCAAGGGCGGCAAGGCAAAGAAAGCTGGCACCAGCATCAACGGCACCAGCACCGATGCAAACGCCAAGGAGGATAAGAGCACTGGCAAGTACCACATGCTCAAACGGTATTTTGACCTGCTCTGGCCCCAGAAAAAACTTTTTCTTTATGCAATCCTCTGTTCGGTGATCCTTACGGTCATCGGCATTGTCTCTACAGTGTTCAACAAAGCACTGATGGATGAGGTGCTTCCGTATGGGTTGAAGAACTTACTCGTCACCTTGATCCTCGTGTTCAGCGTGGTCAACCTCACGAGCAACCTGCTCAGCACGGTTCGCCAGTGGATCTTGATCTTCCTGTCCATCCGGATCGACATTCCGCTGATGCTGGGCTACTTCGAGCATGTGTACAAACTGCCGATGAAGTTCTTCGCAACGCGGAAGACCGGTGAGATCACCACCCGTTACTCCGATGCAAGCACCATCAAATCGGTCCTGACCAACATCGCGATGACCATCGTGATGGATGTGGTGATGGCCGTAGGCGTTGGCATTGTGCTGTTCCGGATGAACTCCTCGCTGTTTTCGCTCACCCTGTTCAGCACCGCGTTGAGCCTGCTCCTCGTCATCATCTTCAAGCAGCCGTACAAGCGGATCAATGAAGAGACGATGCAGCAGTCCGCAATGCTGAACAGCCAGATGATCGAGAGCCTGCGCGGCATTGAGACCATCAAGTGCAATGCCTGCGAAGACCGCGAGCTGGAAGCTCTGGAACGCGAGTACATCAAGAGCCTGAAGATCAGTCTCCGATCCAGCAAGATCAGCACCGGCCAGTCTCTGGTCTCGATGGTGATTTCCACCCTGCTGAATATGGTGACCACCTACGTGGGCATCATGCAGGTGTTGAATGGTGAGCTGACACTGGGCGGCTATATGGCATTCACCACGCTGTCCGGTTACTTTACTTCTCCGGTGAGCGACCTGATCTCGATGCAGATGTCGATTCAGGAAGCCGATATCTCCATGAAGCGCCTGACCGAGATCATGGATTATGAATCGGAACAGGCCGAAGATGCAGAGCACACCGAGATGGAACAGATCGAAGGCGACATCGAATTCAAAGATGTCACGTTCCGATATGGCAACCGCAGCCCCGTGCTGAACCACATCTCCTTCACCATCCCGCAGGGGCAGAAGGTGGCGCTGGTCGGCAGCAGCGGCAGCGGCAAATCGACCATCACCAAACTCCTGCTCAAGTATTATGAGCCGGAGAGCGGCGAAATTGATGTGAACGGTATCAACCTCAACGAGTATACCAACGCATCGGTACGTCGTGCGATCTCTTACGTCCCACAGAATGTCGAGCTGTTCAGCAAGACACTGTTTGAGAATATCCGGATCTCGCGTCCGGAAGCTACCCTTGAGCAGGTCAAGGACGCTGCCAAGAAGGCAGATGCACATGAGTTCATCCGCAAGCTGCCGCTGCAGTACAACACCTATCTGGAGGAAGCCGGCAACGGCCTGTCCGGTGGTGAGAAGCAGCGCATTGCTCTGGCTCGTGCCTTCCTGAAGGACTCGAACCTCTACATTCTGGACGAATCGACCAGCAGCCTGGACTTTGGCACAGAGAATACCATTTTTGATATGATCTACAACCAGCTGGCTGACAAGTCGATGCTCATCGTGGCACACCGCCTTTCTACTGTTCGTGACTGCGACCAGATCTTGGTCATGGATCACGGTGAGATCGTGGAGCGCGGTACACACGATGAACTGCTGGCAAAACAGGGCAAGTATTACGAGCTTTGGAATTTGCAGCAGGGCATCTTCCGCCGCAAGAAGGAAGAGCCGAAACCCGTTGCTCATGCCGCAGTGGTCGAGGAAGACGACGATGGCGGCGAGACGATCACTTATTAAGTTGCAATCGAGTGCGCACTCGATTACATAAAAATGGCTTTGGATGGTTGCGCAGCCTGAAGAAGTCCTAAATTCGATTCAATCATTTGAAGGGAGTAATTCATTATGATGATGCCTGCAAACTACTCTGTTATCGCAGAGAACGAAATGACCTATGTTGTTGGTGGTGGCGTGATCGAGGCTATCGGCGCTGTTACCGCTCCGATCTGGACTGCTGCTAACGTCAAGACCTTCAACACCAACATTGTTACCCTGGTGGGCAACGCTTTTGTTGACAACTTCGTCCACGGCACCGTTGGCTATGTCTTCTCTGAGGGCGCTTCTTGGAAGGGCCTGGGCGAGAGCCTGAAGGGCACCTTCGTTGCTAAGAATGGCCAGGCTGGTGAGACCTTCGCTAAGGTTCTGGGCAACGTTGCTGCTATCTACAACCTGGGCAACGCTACCGTTGCTAACAAGGCTGGCGACGTTAAGCTGTTCAAGTCCACTCCTTCCGCTAAGTACACCTTTAAGGATGCGGATGGCAATGTCGTTGGCTCTATTTGGTAATTAACCAAGCCTGAATAGGTAGAGTATTTCATTTGCACCGCCCTACATTGTAGGCGGGGCTGATGATAATGCCTCGTAATGGTGTGCCAGGAGGCGTAAGCCTTCTGGCACACCTTATTTTTATAATGTCACTTATTATATCCCCTTGAAAAGCGTGGATGCAGACGATCTGTCTGCGGCACCGGAGGGGCGTAATAGGTGATCGTGTGTGGAAAAAATTTGGGCCTCGTAGGAAAAGGGAGAGCGAGCCCTCTCAGTCAAAGCCTGCGGCTTTGCCAGCTCTCCCAAAGGGAGAGCTTTAAGACGGGGCGAGGAACCTTGCGGCACCGAAAAAACTCTCCCCTTGGGAGAGCTGGCATTGCGAAGCAATGACGGAGAGGGCGAGGACGCTGGCGGGAGAGCGAGCCCTCTCAGTCAAAGCCTAGCGGCTTTGCCAGCTCTCCCAAAGGGAGAGCTTTAAGACGAAGTGAGAAACCTCACGGCACCGAAAAAACTCTCCCCTTGGGAGAGGTGACATTGCGAAGCAATGACGGAGAGGGCAAGGCCGTCAGCAAGAAGAAAGGCGTTTTCCATGAAGGAGACGACGGTTGTTAAGAACTACAAAATGCTGCCCACGGCCCGAAGGCTGCGCCGCGAAATGACACCGCAGGAAAAGACCCTTTGGTATCAATTTTTGCGTACCTATCCTATAAAAATCTACAAACAGCGGATCATAGAGTCCTTTGTGGTAGATTTTTACTGCGCCCAAGCGCGATTGGTGATTGAATTGGACGGCGCACAGCATTATACTGAACAGGGGAAGGCTTATGATCAGGAGCGAAGCCAGATCCTGCGGGAGTATGGGCTGTATGTGCTGCGCTTTTCAAACCGGGAGATCGAGACGCAATTCCCAGAAATGTGCCAGAAGATCCGCCAGACCATAGAAGCCAGACGCTGATATTTTCCATAGACGATGACCTATTGCAAAATCTAAAGAAACAGGTGGACGATACCATGAGAGAAATTCAAGTTGCAGAACACAAGACCCTGAAGCTGACCAATGTGCTGTCGCGCAAGGTGGAAGTTGAGGATATGGGCAATCTGGCCATTGTGCTGACCCAGATGCAGAACTTTATCCGCAGCCATGACGCCATGCCGGTGGGCCCCATCGTGCAGTGCGTGAAGATGCGCAAGGGCCCCAACCCCACGGCGGAGATCTATTTCATGCAGCAGGTCAACCAGCTGATCCCCCGGCTGGACCCCGGCTACCAGATGGACGCTCTGCTGCGGGTGCGCAACTGCCTGTATGCCCACTACACCGGCCCCATGAGCTACAGCAACCTCGCCAGCCAGAAACTGGATATCTATGCGTTCGAGCATGAGATCGAGACGACCGGCGATTCGTACACCGTCTATGTCAATCAGGACGACGACAACGGTGTGCTCGACGTCTTTATGGAGACCAAGTGATTATGACGACCATTCAGAACCTTTCCGACCTGCAGGATCGCCGCATCATGATGGAAAAGCGTGTGCCGCCCTTTGGCTACGCGATGATCCTTCTGGTGGCGGGCCTGCTGGTCTTCCTGACCATCTGGAGCACCCAGAACTACCGCACCTACGTCAGCCAATCGGCCGGCACGGTGCAGGCAAGCAACAAGACCTATATCATGTCCAGCTACTCCGGCTCCATCACCGAGCTCAACATCTCGGAGGGCAGCTATGTCAACGAGGGCGACCTCATCGCCCATGTCAAGAGCACCGACATCGACATGCAGCAGGACAGCTACAAGAGCCAGCTGGAGATCTATCAGAAGCAGAAGGCACAGTATGAAAAGCTGCTGAAGTCCATTCAGGACGACACGAACTATTTCAGCGAGACCGACCTGGACGACCAGCCCTACTATTACCAGTATGAGAGCTACAAGAGCCAGGTGCAGCAGAAGGCCTTTGACGCTTCGCCCTATCAGGCGGCGGGCTACTCCGACGAGCAGATCAAGGCCCTGATGGAGCAGAACCAGAGCGAGATCGAGGCGCTGTACTACTCTACGCTGCAGTCCATCACCAGCAACCTGACCAGTGTGCAGACCAACATCGACAACATTCAGGCCCAGCTGGATACGCTGGCAAGCGGCGCGAACGATTACTACATCTATGCGCCCACGTCCGGCGTCATCCACATGGACACCCCTTATAAGGTGGGCATGGTGCTGAACGCCGGTTCGGCACTGGCCACCGTGGCCAGCGAGAACAGCGATCAGGAGATCGTAGCGGCCCTGACCGTCAGCGACCGGCCGCTCATCAACGTGGGCGACCCCTGCAAGATCGCCATCACCGGCCTGTCGGAGTATTCCTATGGCAACCTGACCGGCACGGTGACTTCCATTGACAGCGATGTGACCTCCACCGAGTCCGGCTCGTACTACAAGATGACCATCAAGCCCAACAGCACTTATGTGGTGAGCAACAGCGGCGACAAGGTCGATCTGGCCAACGGCATGAGCGTGACCGCCCGTGTCGAGTACGACAAGCTGACTTACTTTGAATATGTCATGGAGGCCCTGGGCGTTTTGTTCCGTTAAACAGCGTCCGCAAACTCAACGCCCAAAGAGGTACGATAGAATGAAACTGAACCCGAAACAGCTGGCCGTAAGCGCCGCCCTGCTGGGCCTGCTGGCCGCAGGCGCAGCGCTGCCCGCAGCCGCAGCCAGCCCCATTTCTGCCCCGGCTGCCATCACCTTCCCGTGGAGCCCTGTGGCGGCCGAGAGCGTGGAAACAGGGGACTATGCCCCCACCATGACCGTGGGCACGGCCCAGCAGCTTTCGCCGGTGGTCCAGCCGCAGAAAGCCGCCAGCCGAAACGGCGTGAGCTACGTTTCCGATAACCCGAACATCGTTTCGGTCGGGGAGGACGGCGTGGCGCAGGCGGTGGGCCTGGGCACGGCGAACATCACGGCCACCTGTGGCGATGTCAGCTGCACCTATACCATTACCACCCAGCCCGACAGCACGATGATCGCGACGGAGATGGACATCACGCTGGCCTCCAGCACTATTGCCGTGGGCGACACCACGTCGCTCTCGCTGGCGGTGCTGCCCACCACGGCGGCAAATTATATCAGCGTTTCGCTGAGCTCCTCCGATCCCGGCGTGGCCACTGTGAACAACTTCGGCAAAGTGACCGGCGTGGCCCCCGGCAAGGCGACCATCACGGCCACCGCCGGGGATGTGACCTGCTCGGCGACCGTGACTGTCGTGGCAGCCTCCTCCAGTTCGGCGTCCACCGGCCCGGTGGAGTCCATCTCCCTGAACACGAACTACATGGTGCTCAAGCCGGGGGCTTCCGGCACCATCACCGGCTCGGTGGCACCCTCTTCGGCCTCCCAGAAGCTGACCTTTACCAGCAAGGATAAGAAAATCGCCACCGTGAACGGAAGCGGCGTCGTGACCGGCGTTGCCACCGGCGCGACCTCCATCATCGTTTCCAACGGCAAGGTCTCTTCGTCGGTGACGGTCATCGTCAACCGCACGGCGTCCGCGTCCAGCAGCGGCACGGACAGCACCGGGGAGGGGACGGCTCCGGCGGAGACCGACCCCATCGTGGCCTCCATTGAGAATGCGGCCTCCGATACCATCTCCTACCCGCAGAGTCAGGTCCCGGTGCTGACCACCGCGATGCTGAACGCCCTGCGCACCACAGGCCGCACCCTCGTGCTGGAAGCGGAGGACTACACCCTGACCGTGGACGGCTCCACCATCCGCAACACCACCAGCGAGGTGAACACTGCGCTGACCTTTTCGTCCGACGAATACGGCCTGCGCTTCACCCTGAACGAGGGTGAGGCCATGCCCTGCGGCGTGACCATCACCATGACCGGCGAAAATGCCGGGTATAGCCGCCTGTATCTGCACAACACCGTGAGCGGGAAGTGGCAGTTCCTCAACAGCTACAAGGACGGCGTGGCACATGCCGACGTGGCGGGCGAGTATCTGCTGACCAACCAGAATCTGCGCTTCACCAGCATCAATTGGACCTTCTTCATCGGCGCAGGCATCCTTGTGGTGGCCTGCCTCATCGCGTACGTCGCGGTCAAGAAGCGGTACTGGTTCTGGTAATTCCGCAGGCAATCAAAACAGAAAACGCAAAAAGCGATGGCCGTTTCGGGCCATCGCTTTTTGCGTTAGAGCGTTTTGCCTTATAGTTTGAAATACCCCGCCGGTTCATCGTTCTGGCTGCGGTGCTCCATCAAAAAGGTATCGAGCCAGTGGCCATGGCAGTCCCGCGCGATGCGCTCGCGGCGGCCCACCAGGCGGAATCCGCATTTCAGGTGCAGGCCTTTGGACGCTGCATTGTCCTGCAAGACCGTGGATTGCAGCGTCCAGTAACCGGCCGCTTCGGCCTGCTGGCAGAGGGTGGTGAGCAGATGATACCCCAGCCCCCGGCCCCGGAACCGTTCGCCGATGTAGATGCTGACCTCGGCCACGCCCCGGTAGCACCAGCGGGGGTCGACCCGGTGCAGGGCCGTCCAGCCTGCCAGGACGCCATCGTCCTCCACCACAAGGCGGCATTCTTTGATGTGGGAGGCATCCCACGCGGGATAGGGCGGGCAGTCGGTCTGAAAGGTGGCGTGCTCGGTGGCGATGCCTTCCAGATAGATCTTGGATACTGCCGGCCAATCTTCCGGCGTCATGGGCCGGACTGTGATCTCATTCATACGTTCCCCTGAACGGAGCCGCAATGCTCCGCGATTCCTCAAAATTTCTTCTGATTTTTTCAGTATAGCAGACTTTCCGGCAAAGTACAATGTTTTTAGCCGGAAACTGCACACCTGCCCGGCAGTTGGCCGCCGGGCGCGGTGGCTTTGGGCAGGAGGTGGTCTTTTTTATCCGAGATACCTTTTCGAAAACGGCCGGTTGTGCTACAATAGAAGAAAATTCTGGCTGCTTTCGCTCGCGCAGAGCACGATGACAGCCCGGTCGGAGGAGACGTGCGCTCCGGGCCGGGGCAGCGAAAAGGAGGGTGCCGATGAAAAACATCCTGAGACGGCTGGCCGTGCTGTTCTGCCTGATGCTGGTACTGGCCCTGCCCGCCTTTGCCGAAGGGGAAAAGGGCGAAGCCAACATCACCCCGCAGACCACGATGAAGGGACTGCGCGAAAACCCCAGCATCAAGGGGGCGGGCATTTACACCTATGTATATGTCTGGGAGCGGGATTGTGGACTGCTGAAAAGCAGCAAAGACAACGATACGATGCTGGATGTGATCGGAAAAGAATCCATCAACAGCTGTGTGGCTGGGATGAACTTTCTGATCGACACGTATAATACAGGAACACAAATTACGTACAAACTCTATACGCCGGAAGAAATTGCAGAGGACAAGACGCGCGACCATGCGGAACTCTATTATTTCCCGGCAGATAAGCCCAATGCAAAATATGCGGTCGTGCTTTCGGGCAACGCTCTGTTTTACAGCGGCGAGATGCGGGGCGGTGTTTCCACTGCATGGGAGCTGCATCAAAAAGGATATGCGGTATTTGCACTTCGGTATCGGATCGGAAGTGAAGCAAAGGACAACGCACCGATTCAGGACCTTGGCCGTGCGATTCAACTGATTACGGCCAACGCAGAAAAATTCGGGGTCCAGACGGAAGATTATGCGCTGCTGGGATATTCTTCCGGTGGTCAGATTGCGGGCGTATTCTGCGGGCAAGAAGTGGGATATCCTCGTTACAATGTACCTCGGCCCGGCGTACTGCTGTTGGCGTATCCGATCAATAATTTCTATGAAGCAAAACCGATTTACCGTTGGCTGATCGATACGTATTCGGAAGATCTGCGCTACTACGATTATAATATTTCCGGCTGTGTGACACCGGATTTTCCGCCAACATATTTCTGGTATGGGTTGAATGACATTTTGTTGATGGCCTTCAATTATTATGAGCAGGGCCCGGCACTTCAAAAAGCACTGGCGAGAAATGGTGTTCCGTACCACGAAAGTGTGTACAAACGTGCGTTCCACGGTATTGGCATAGCAGAGGGAACGGATGCAGAAGGCTGGCTCAACGATGCCGCCGCCTTCTGGGAAGAGCAGACCGCGCAGGTGCAGCAGCCTGCCGCATAAGGAGCAAGAGAGGAAGCGTTGTAGGATGAAGAACTGGAACGAGATGTTCCGCAGCCTGAATGTGGGCCTGCCGGACGATGTGGAGCGGCTGAAAGCCGCCGGGTATTATCAGGAGGCCATCGAGCAGATCGACGCCTATCTGGCCGAGGACTGGACGGTGACACAGAACAGCCCCCGCAGCCAGGGCGCGGAACCGGTGGAGGAGGAGCTGCCCCAGAACCCCACGCCCCACGGTGTGGAGGCCCTGCGGGACGCGATGCTGGCCCAGCGGGAGATGATGCGCCGCATCCCGGCAGAATACTGCTACACCGAGGACGAAGCCGTGGCCCGGATGCAGGGGCTGGTGCGGGACTTCACGCGCGAGGAGTTCCGGCTTCTCGTGAAGGAGGGCCGGGTGGACTGGCGGTTCGTGGAAGGGGAGAAGCACTACCTCGACCGCTTTGCCGAAACGCTGCTGGCGACCCATGCCGACCTCGCCGCCCGCCAGATCGACCCGCCTGCCCCCGGCACCTCGGCGCGGGAGTTCCGCAACCGCCAGCATGAGAAGATGGAGCGGGACGGCCAGGCAAGCGCCCGCATCACCCTGAAGACCAGCGTTGGAATGTCGGACGAAGCCTTTGCCGCCGCACTGGCCGAGGCGAAGGCGGAGGGGCGGAACAGTGTGCATGTCCGCGCCTGGCTGCCCATCCCGGCCGCCTGCCTTTCCCAGAGCGAGATCGAGCTGCTGGACTGCACCGAGCCGCCTGCCCGCATCGCGGATGAGAACGCGCCCCAGCGGACGGCCTTCTGGGAGGCAGACCTCACCGAGAACCGCCGCTTTGGGGTGGAGTACCGCTACCGGACCACGGCCGTCTACACAGACCCGATGGACATCCGGCCGGATGCACAGCAGCCGACCTTTGATACCGGCGAGGAAGCGCCGCACATCGTCTTCACGCCCTATCTGCGGGCGCTGGCCCACCAGCTGACCGACGGCATCACCGACCCGGCGGAAAAGGCAAAACGCATCTACGATTACGTCACCCTGAACGTGCGCTACCACTATCAGCCCGCCTACTTCGTGCAGGAGTGCCTGCCCGACCAGTGCGCCCGGAACCGCCGGGGCGACTGCGGCATCATGGCGCTGACCTTCATCACCCTCTGCCGTCTGGTGGGCATCCCGGCCCAGTGGCAGAGCGGCCTGTCCGTCTCGCTCACAGGTGTGGGCTGCCACGACTGGGCGATGTTCTACATCGCGCCCAAGGGCTGGATGTATGCGGACTGCTCGTTCGGCGCGTCGATGGCGCGGCAGGGCGATGAGAGGATGCGCCGCCACTACTTTGGCAGTCTGGACACCGGGCGGATGGTGGCGAACCGCGCCTTTGAGGCCCCCTTCGATCCGCCCATGACCGGCTTCCGCTCCGACCCCTACGACAACCAGTCCGGCGAATGCGAGGTGGACGGCGTGGGCCTGTATGGCGATGCCCTTGACACCCGCAAGGAACTTGTGAATTACGAATTACTGTAAAAAACACCGGGCCCTGCCTTCTGCGGGACCCGGATTTTGATGATAGGAGAAAACCATTTATGGAATATCTGGCAGGACTTTACACCCTTCTGCTGGTCACCATCTGCCTGGAACTGGCCGTGGTGCTCTGGCGCACCGGCAAAAAGCAGGGCGGTGCACCGGATCACGACGAGCTCAAGCGCTGGATGCAGCAGCAGCTGGATGCGCAGGCCAGGGAGTTTGCGGCCAGGCAGTCGGCTCTTGCTGAGCAGAATCACACCGCCCTGCGCAGCGTCAGCGAGACGCTGCAGACTGCGGTGCAGAACATGAGCACGACGCTGGCACAGGGGCAGGACAGCCAGCAGCAGCTTCTGGAACGCCGTCTGCGTTCGCTGGAAGCATCCAACACCCAGAAGCTGGAAGAGCTGCGCCGGAGCATGGCCGAGAGCATGACCGCCCTGCAGGCCGAGAACAACCGCAAACTGGATGAGATCCGCCACACCGTCGATGAACAGTTGCAGGATACCCTGCAAAAGAGGGTGAGCGAGAGCTTCAAGGCCGTCAACGAGCAGCTGGAACAGGTGTACAAGGGGCTGGGCGAGATGCAGAACCTTGCCGCCGACGTCGGCGGGCTGAAGCAGGTGCTCTCCGGCGTCAAGACCCGCGGCATTCTCGGCGAGATCCAGCTGGGGGCCATTCTGGAAGAGATCCTTGCCCCGGAACAGTACGAGACCAACGTGGCCACCATCCCCGGCAGCAGCCAGCGGGTGGAATATGCCGTCAAGATGCCGGGCGTGGACGGCAGCACGGTCTGGCTGCCCATCGACTCGAAATTCCCCGGCGACACCTACGCCCATTTGCAGGATGCACAGGCTTCCGGCGATGCGCAGGCGGTGGAGAATGCCCGCCACGCGCTGGAGCTTGTGCTGCGCAGCGAGGCAAAGGACATCCGCGAAAAGTACGTGGAACCGCCCTATACGACGACGTTCGGCATCCTGTTCCTGCCGTTTGAGGGCCTGTATGCCGAGGTGGTCAATGCTGGATTGCTGGAAGTGCTGCAGCGGGACTATCAGGTGAATGTGGCCGGCCCCAGCACTATGGCGGCCCTGCTGAACAGTTTGCAGATGGGCTTCAAGACGCTGGCGATCCAGAAGCGGTCGGGTGAGGTCTGGCAGCTGCTCGGTGCCGTGAAGACCGAGTTCGACAAGTTCGGGCAGGGGCTCTCCAAAATGCAGCAGCGCCTCCGACAGACCGACGAAGAGCTTGACAACCTCATCGGGGTACGCAGCCGCGCCATCAGCCGGAAACTGCGCAGCGTCCAGAGCCTCGACGAGGCCGCAGCGGCCACCCTGCTGGAGCTGGACGCCCCGCTCCGTCCGCTTTCCGGCGGGCAGCTCCCCCAGAGCGGGAGCCAGTGGCAGGACGGCGAACTCTGAGCTGGGCGAAAAAGCAGAAGGTGACGGAGAGGGGAAAGCCTGAATTTAAGCGGTGAAAAATGAAACCATCCGATGGATTATAGCAGTTTGCGTTTTTAATGCACAAGCAACATCCGCAAACTGCATATCGCAAAGATGCCGTTTTGATTGGCACTATTTTTGAAAATTGCGATAATGCGAAAGGCGGTGTAATGACCGCCTTGATGGGCGGCGATGGACGGATGCGATAAGCCGCAGCCAAAAACAAAAGGCCGCTGTGCCGGAGAAGTGCTCTGCGGTACAGCGGCCTTTTGCAATTTACTCGCACCCGTATAGACGAAAATATTGCTTGCTGGGTCGCTTTTCGTCCGGGGCGGAGTCCGGGGCGCTGCCGCTGCCGGAGTTCAGGATCGCCACGAACTGCTGCAGCTGCTTGAGGGAGCTGACACCCAGTTTGTCGTAGATGTTCTTGTTGTGGAAGCGCAGGGTGCTGTCCTTGATGTCCAGCTGCTCCACGATCTCCCTGGAGCGCAGCCCGGCGGCGTAGCCGTCAAAGATGCGGCGTTCGGTCTTGGTCAGGGTGGGGATGCCCGCCACGAAGGTCTGGAAGGCATCGGGCACCGACTCGTTGCGGCACACGTCTGCCAGCCGGGAAAGCTCGGTCTGCATCTGCTGGCGCTCTATCTGCAGCTCGTCCATCCGCCGCCGGGACTCCCGCCGGTCTTCCTCAAGCTGCCGGAACGCAGGCGAAAGGATGTGCCGGTGGAAGTAGATGCAGCAGAATACTACAAAAGACGAGCATTTCGACAACGCCCGCATGGAGCATATTTACCCCAACGCCAAAAAAGTGACCAAGGCAGAATAAATCCCATATTTCCCCTTGCGCTTTTGCTGGAAAACAGGTATAATATTCTCTGGATAAAAGGGAGTAAGGGGCGTACTTTAGTTGAAAAACGGGTGCGCTGTGCTGCAGCGACACCCCCGGCAGAAATGCCCGATGCAGTACCGGATGCTTGAGACTTTTATCACATTTTCCCGTTTTGGGCTGGATGTGATAAAGGTCTTTTTTTTGTGCCTCTGCCGCTATTATTAAAAAGGAGAGATATTATGCTGATCCCTGTTCTGTTATTTATCGTGGGTCTGCTGTGCCTGATCAAGGGCGGCGACTGGTTTGTGGACGGTGCCACCGGCATCGCCCGCCGCTTCCATGTGCCGGAGCTGCTCATCGGTGCCACGGTGGTGTCCATTGGTACCACCCTGCCGGAGGTCATGGTGTCCACCACCTCTGCCCTCACCGGTCACGGCGAGATCGCCTACGGCAACGCTATCGGCTCGGTCATCTGCAACGCTGCACTGATCGCCGCCATCACCATTGCGGTGCGCCCGGGCAAGGTTGACCCCAAGAGCCTGCGCACCCCGGTGGTCTTCTTCTTTGTGGCTGCCGCTTTCTATGCCGGTGTGGCCTACACCACCGGCTCCTTCACTCGCCCGGTGGGCCTGATCCTGCTGGCCATGTTCGTGGCTTACATCGTGTGCAACGTGCTGGCTATGAAAAATACCCCCGCCCCGGAAGAGGAAGAGCAGGCTGAGGAAGGCTCCTTTGCCAAGGAGTTGGGGCTGCTGGCCATCGGCGCAGTGCTCATTGCTGTGGGCGCTGACCTGCTGGTGGACAACGGCACCCTCATCGCACAGGCGCTGGGCGTACCGGAGTCGGTCATTGCGCTGACCTTTGTGGCACTGGGCACCTCGCTGCCGGAGCTGGTCACCGCCATCACCTCGCTGGCCAAGGGTCACGGCGCGCTGTCGTTGGGCAACGTCATCGGTGCAAACGTGTTCAATCTAGTGCTGGTCAGCGGCGTGTCTGTCACGCTGGCACCCTTCAGCATCCCGCAGAACTCCACCATCGCAGGCATGAACGCCTCGCTGGTGATGGATATCCCGGTCATGTTTGCCGTGATGCTGCTGCTCACCCTGCCCGCTCTGATCAAGGGCAAGCTGAGCCGCCCGCAGGGCATTGCACTGCTGTGCATTTATGCCGCCTTCTGCGCCGTGCAGTTCAGCATCTGATCTGTTGTAAACGTAAAATATTAAGGCTGCTGCACAGGGTTTTGTGCAGCAGCCTTTTTATGTGGGATGATTTTGAATGCGCTCCGCGACATCTTCCCCCGGAGCGGGTGGAAGTCTTTCCTCAAAGGGAGAGCCAAGAGCACTGCCGAAAGTCTCCTCATGATGCCTAATACTTTAGCAATGGGCTTTAACCTTGGCTACCCCTTCGGGGGAGCTGGTGCGGGAGCGCCTGAGAGGGCGAGGCAAAACCCTGACGGCCTTTGCCTGAGAGGGTAAAAAAAGTGGGTCAGAAGCGCCCACAGGCGTTTCTGACCCACAAATAGAACGATATTTTTGTTTTACAGCTGGCAGGCGGTATCGTAGCCGGTGCGGATGGCGTTGGAGATATCCGCAGCCTTGCCGGCGGCATCGCCAATGGGATACACCGGGATGCTGGCAGCTTCCAGCGCAGCAGCGTCAAATTCGTTGGAGCGTGCGCCCATAGCCAGCACGATGTAATCGCAGGGGATGGTCACTTCTGCGCCGTCCTTGTTCTCGCAGACGACGGCGTCCATGCGGAACTCCTTGACCTTGTGGCTGGGGTACTGCTCCACGCCGTAGGTCTTATAGTTTTCCAGCAGGGTGGGCAGAATGGTGGTGCTCTCGCCTGCGGCGATCTTGTCCATCATCTCGATAACGGACACCTTGCAGCCGCGGGCGGCCAGATACTCTGCGGTCTCGCAGCCCACCATGCCGCCGCCGATGACGGCAACCGTGCCGTACACCTGCTGCTCACCGGCCAGAACCTTCCATGCATCGGCCACGTTCACGCTGTCGATGCCGGGGATGCGGGGTGCGGCGCTGTGTGCGCCCACAGCGTTGATGACGGCCTCGAAACCGGCATCCTTCAGCTGCTCTGCGGTGCGGGTCTGACCCATGCACAGGTGCACACCGGCGTTGCAGACCGCGTGGATCAGGTCCTGTGCGGCGCGGCGCATCTCCTCCTTGCGGGGAGGTACGCAGGCAATGTTCAACTGGCCGCCCAGAGTGGTGGTCTTTTCAAACAGGGTCACGTCATGGCCGCGCAGCGCTGCCACACGGGCGGCTTCCAGACCGGCAGGGCCGCCGCCGAGGACGGCGATCTTCTTTTTCTGCGCTGCGGGCTGGATGCTGCGGGTGTTCTCGTAGCCGTTCTCCGCGTTCAGCACGCAGGAGAGGAACTGACGGTTCTGGATGGCATCGGTGCAGCCCTTGTTGCAGCTGATGCAGCGGCGGATATCGCAGGCCTTCCCGGCAGCGATCTTGGTGCCCCAGTCGGGGTCTGCCAGCAGCGGGCGCCCCATGGCAACGATGTCGGCCATGCCGCTCTCGATGACACGCGCAGCCATTTCGGCATCCACGATACGACCCACGGCGCTGACCGGCACATGGACGGCCTTTTTGATGTCCCCGGCGATTTTGACGAAGAAGCCGTAGGGCTGTACGCCCATGGGAGGAATGGTGTCGGCCATGTTGCCGGTGTGGTTGGCCTGCGCAACGTGGAACATATCCACGCCGTCCTCTACCAGCCACTGGGCAAACTGTACGGCGTCGGCTTCGTCAATGCCGCCCTTGCCGCGCTGCGGGGTGACGATGGACAGCTTGTAGTCGATGACCATATCCGGCACAGCCTTGCGGATGGCGCGGGTCAGCATGCGGGCAAAGCGGACGCGGTTCTCCAGACTGCCGCCGAACTTATCGGTGCGGTGGTTCATGCGGGTGGAGCACAGGCAGCCGTTCAGGCGGTCGCCGTGGATCTGGATGACGTCCACACCGGCCTTCTGTGCACGCACTGCGCAGGCGCACATCTTGTCGATGATGGCCATCAGCATCTCCTCGCTGACCTCATCGGTGAAGAACATCATGTCGTGATGCAGGCGCTGACGCATCTCATCAAACTTTTTCTGCATGAACAGGCTGTTGATGGCGTCTACGTCGTACTCCGGGTGGAAGAGCTGGACGCCCAGCTTGGTGCCGTAGGCGTGTACGCTGTCGGCCAGTGCCTTGAAGGCAGGGATCTGGCTGTCGTCAAACAGCTTGGGGGTGGGAGAAAAGCTGTTGATGGGTGCCACATCGCCCATAACGATGTAGCCCACACCGCCCTTTGCCAGACGGGTGTAGAAGCCCATGTCCTGCTCGCTGATCATGCCGTTTTTCTCGTAGCCGGTGGTCAGCGGGGGGAACATGATGCGGTTTTTAAAGGTCTGTCCGCCCACCTCGATGGGCTGCAGAATTACGTTTTGCATATAAAAGCCTCCTTGCAGATATGCTTTGCTTTACAGATTTGCTTTGATGAATGCTGCGGTCTTTTCCTCCACGGCGGCACGGGCTGCCAGCGTGGCAAAGTTGTGGCCGCCGCCTGCAATGGTGTCCACCTCGGGTGCGGTGTACACCTGTGCGTAACGGCTGCAGGTGCCCTCGTCCACCAGACGGTCATCGTCGGCGCGCAGCAGCAGCACCGGGCCGTTGTAGCCCTTGGCCTCGGTAAAGGGGTCGGGGTGCTTTGCCATCTCGTAGTTAAAGGCCATCTTGTAGCACAGACCCTCCATGTCGGTGTAGTCCTTGCCGGTCTGCACAACGCCGTCGGCGCGCTGGGCGCAGCCAAACCACATCCCGGCGCCCGGGCACAGCAAAATCAGGCCGTGGGGCTGGATGACCGGTGCGCAGGAGGCGGCGATGTAGCCGCCCATGCTCTGGCCGGAGAGGAACAGCTTTTCGCTGTCCACATAGGGCTGTTCAGCGGCCCATGCAAAGATATCCTGTGCATCGGTGTGCAAGCCGTCAAAGCTCATATCCTCGAACTCGCCGTCGCTCTCGCCGTTGCCGTAGAAATCGAACCGGGCGCTGCCGATGCCCTGCGCTGCCAGAGCGCGGGACAGATGGGTGTACATGGACTTGTAGCCGCTGCAGCTGCCGGCAAAGCCGTGCAGATGCACCACAAAGGGTACCTTGCCCTCGGTGTCGGGCAGGGTCACGATGCCGCGCAGGGTGTGGCCATTGCGGTTTTTAAACTGAACCTGTAAGATCTTCATGGTTTACTTGCTCTCCTTTGCGGCGCGGCGAGCCTTCAGCTCGGTCAGCATCTCAGCAGTCTTCTGCTTGGTCAGGGGGTAGACGAAGAACAGGATGGCAACTGCAATGCCGTAGCCCAGGAAGTAGACGCCGGTGTAGCTCTTCCAGATGGCGTTTACAACGCCTGCGGTCTGCACAGCGCCAGCGGTAACGTTGTAGCCGATGGCACCCAGCACAAAGCTGGACAGGCTGCCGGAAATGGCGCTTGCAAGCTTGCGGAAGAAGGAGTAGGTGGAGTAGACGATGCCCTCGTTGCGCTCGCCGGTCTGCAGCTCATGGTAGTCGATGGCGTCGTTGACCATGGCCCAGATCAGCACCTGCATACCGGAAGCGCCCAGATAGCAGATACCGTTGATGACGATGAAGGCCACAGGGTTGTGGACGGGGAAGAAGAACAGGATGCCGAACACGATGGCGGCAAAGCCAGCGCCCATGCAGCACCACTCCTTCTTGCCGAACTTGTTGGCCAGAGGCTGGGTGATGGCAAAGGACAGCACAGCGTACAGCACGCTCAGCATACCGGAGACAGCCTGAATTTTAACGTTGCCGAAGAAGTCCTTATACAGGTAGGTGTTCAGACCGTTGACCACGGAAGCACCGATCATGCCGGTCAGGCTGAAGAACATAACGCCCAGCAGAGCCTTATTGTGAGAGATCTCCTTGAGCACATGCAGGTAGTTCAGCTTTTCGCCCTGCGGACGTTCGGGCACTTGCACACGCTCCTTGCACCATACGCAGGTGATCTGCAGGCACAGCAGACCCAGCATAGCGCAGATGCAGGCCAGCATCAGGAAGCGGCCAGCCACGGGCTGGTTGTCCACATACAGGAACAGGGGGCCGATCATGACCATAACGGTCATGAAGATGGTGCCGCCAAGGCTGCGGTAGCGGGACAGTGCGGTGCGCTGGCTGACATCATCGGTCATCACGCTGGACAGAGTACCGAAGGGCACGTTGACGCAGGTGTACAGCGCCTCGTACAGAACGTAGGTGACGAACATGTAGGCCAGACGCAGGCCGTAGTTGATATTGCCTACATTGACAAAGCCAAGGATGCACAGCACTGCCATGGGGAAGGAGAAGGCGCGGATCCACGGGATGAACTTGCCGCCCTTAGTGGCCTTGCGGGAGTCCACGATGGCACCGATGATGGGGTCATTCACGGCGTCCCAGATCTTGGTGATCAGCAGCAGGATACCCACGTGGAAGGGGTTGACCTGCAGGATCAGGGTGTAGAAGATCGATAGATACATGGCGCGGTACTGCTCGGTGAAGCAGCAGCCCAGATCGCCCAGCGTATAACCGATCTTGTCCTTCATGGAGAAGGGTCGGATGGTCTTTTTCTGGTCCATTGTGTTTTATCCTCCTTAAAAACAGTGAAACCACGAGACTTTTCACACAAGTCTCTTTTCTACGTTTGCATTATACGTTAATTTTTCATCAATACATATCCAAAAAATGATTGAAAACTATCGCAAATTGATGTATTATGCAATTATAACAGTTGTACTTTTCTGTTGTGTACAACAATCTGTTACACATGACAGTTTCATGGAGGACTTTTTGGTGAATTATACAGCCAAGCGTTATCTTTTTGAGCAGAGCGCCGTCCGGGAATTTTATTCCGGCGCGTATTATGATTTGTTCCTGGTCATGCGGGGCAGCGGTGTGTTCCGGTGCAGCGAGGTGGTGCTGCCCGCACAGCAGCAGAATCTCATCATCTTCAAGCCCGGTCAGGGCGGCAGACTGGAATACGCCGGTGCTTACGGCCCGCTGGAACTTATTCGGGTGCAGCTGCCCCCCCAGACGCTGGCGCAGCTTTCGGACGCAGATACCGACCTTGAAAAAAGCTTCAACGTGGTGCCCTTCCGGCAGGTGGCTGTGCGCCCGGACAGCCAGATCTATATGCTGCTGAAAAACCTTGCCCGGAAGCTGCTGATGCTCCCGCAGGAGCGCACCCAGTTCGGTGCAGCGGTGTTCGAGCACGGTATTTTGCAAATGTTTGTGGTGCTGGCGCTGCGTGCCTGCATCCATGCGGAGTTCCACACCGCATCGGTCAGCCGCCACCACCTGATGCTGGACGAGGTGTTTTTGTTTATTCAGGCGCACCTTACCGAGGAACTGACGCTGGAGCGGCTGGAAAAGGAGTTTTTCGTCTCCCGGGAACATATTGCCCGGGAATTCAAACGCCAGACCGGGCAGACGGTGCACCGCTATATCGTAAAGGCGCGGTTAGACCGCTGCTGCACCCTCATCGAGCAGGGGCTGCCCATCACCGAGGTGTACAAGACCAGCGGCTTTGGCGGTTACAACCACTTTTTCCGCGCCTTTAAAAAGGAGTACGGCATGACCCCCAAGGAGTACTTCCACACCACCCGGCAGGACGCCCGGGGATGAATCCGGCAAAAGCAGCGCCGTCTGCGCCTGTGAAAAAAGCCGTCCGGGAAGATCCGCAGATCCTCCCGGACGGCTTGCTTATCCTATTTTTTTCTTTTACTTGCGGTAGGTGAGGCAGTTCAGCGCCATCCCAACGACCTTTCTCGGTCGCAAGTATGGTCTCCAAGCCGCTGATTTTCGAGATGATGCAGTTTGGGGCGTAATGTGGTTGGCGGACAAGTGAGCTACAGGCCCTTGAGATGGTACTCACATGGGGTTCAGATGTGTCGCATCCCAATTTACAATAAAATACGATGTAACGTAAAAGCGCAACTTCTACTCGGAAAGAATGGAAGCTGCGCTTTTTACATTTGACAACAAGTTGTAGATTGACAAGAGGACGCATACACGATAAACTTTATATAGTATCATGTGGATTAAAAGGAGACTCGACCATGAGCGCCAAGCACACTACCCCTGCCCAGCACAAGAGCAACCTCCGCAATGTGTACGGCACCTTTGCCATTGAAGGCATGACCATCAGCAAAGATACACGAAGCAACCTTGACCGCATTGGCAGTGGTCAGGCCAGCTATCAACAGGTCGTGAACGAACTGCGTGCAAAGTACGCAAAGAAGGGCTGATTATGTTCTCGAAGTACGATGTCTATACCACGGTGCAATCCATGTACTGCTACCCGGATACGGATGTTCTGATCAATAAGCTAAACATCCGTGACAAAGCAGAACTGAAACAGGCCGAAGAAGAATTTACAGCAGTCAAGCAGATGGCTCTGTTGCAGGAGCCAATCAAGGGACGTTTTACCAAAACTCATCTATTTCGGATTCATCGCTTCCTTTTTGAAGATGTGTACCCCTTTGCAGGGCACATCCGCAAAGAACAAATCAGCAAGGGCGACACGATGTTCTACCCGCCAGACCTGATTGACCGAGAATTGGAGCGTGTGTTCAAAAACATTCACTCCAAGAAGCTGCTTGCCGAACAAGATGAAGAAAAGCAGATTCAGAATTTGTCGCAGACGATGGCAGAGCTGAACATCATCCATCCCTTCCGCGAGGGAAATGGCCGCAGCACCCGTGAACTGATTCGCTGCATGGCGTTGGAATATGGTCTGCATATTAACTGGGGAAACACTGACCGAGAGACTTTGATCAACGCTGCAATCGCTGCTGTAGATGATGATATGGCATTCTGCGATGTTCTTAGACATTGTATCGAATCGCAGAATTAGCATACGATAACCGCGAAGCGCAACTTCTATTCATCAGAGTAGGAGTTGTGCTTTTTTAATACAACTGTTATTTACCCAAGAAAATCGACGTACGGCGTTTCTAAGCTGGATTCCATTGTAGAAGAAGTTGTCCGGCAGATCTTCGCACAGTTCCGGGAAGTTTCCCGGAAGAAGCTGCTGGAATCGGTCAAGACCAACGATGCCGCCCGCATCCAGAAGAAAATCAAGAAAATCCAGAAAGACTTGGAAGCCAAGCAGAAAGAGCTGGACGACCTGAAAGCCGAAACCATTCTGGTCATCCGGGGCGTAAGTGCCTTGGACAAAGAACTGCTGGGCACACTGGTAGCCGAGGCAAGAGAGGCTCTGGAAACTCTGGAAAAGCAGCTCGTGCAGGCACAGGAAGAATACGAAAAAGCCACCAAAACAGCAAAGCGTAGCAACTACATCTGCAACGAGCTGTTTACATGGGCGGATGTGTACGACACCGCCAACCACGATGAACGCCGCGCTATCTTGCAGCAGTTCATTGCGGAGATTCGTGTCCGAAAAGACTATGAGATCTCGATCACCCTGAACGCCAGCTTCAACCAAGTGGAGCAGCTCAAGGCTGTATCGACCTACGATGGTGCGGAGGTTTTTGAAGAAATTTCCGAGAAGGGGGCATAAGAGCGATGTGCTTGCCCGCAGAACTCTGCAAAATGCAAAGAAAGAAGAGTGAAACCGATGGATTTTCAAAAAGTACATTGATGACCCCGCCCGGTTCGCATCCGACTTCAGGGTTCGGAGCCCGGCACGGTCTGCCAAAGTTTTTTAGACAAAAAAACGCCGCATCGTACAAAACGATGCGGCAAAAACGAAAGTCTCCCCGGTAGACATTCCTACTGGTTGGGACCCGCGCACGAAGCAACAGCCCACTGGGCTGATTGCTTACCCTGCCTACGGCAGGGCCGTGCTGTTCGAATCCCTCCAGGTCCCAAAGCCAGCGTTTGACTTATGTGCACACAAAAGAAAAGCAGCAGCGTTAAAATTACGCTGCTGCTAAAAGTGGACCTAGAGGGATTCGAACCCTTGACCTCTCGGATGCGAACCGAACGCTCTCCCATGCGGACCTTAAAGAAGCCCCCAAAGGACAAAGCATTTCTTTGAGAAAACGGCAAAAAATATAGGCGTAATGCGGTTTTTTGGACGAGCATTGCTTTCGAGAAAAAATTGCCATTTTTGCTTCAATGCAAAAAAGTCACACTTCAGGAGAAATGCGCTTCAGATGCGATTTGAACGGGCGACCATCTGAATACTTCTTGCGGATCATGCACCGTATGGGGATGATTCGGATTATATCCCCTGTGCAATAAAATCAACGAGAAACAGTTAGATTTTTTCTGGCTGTTTCTTTTTTTATGCGTAAATCGGCGAAAACAGTGCCGATCACTACGCACCCAACAAAGATGAAAATGCCCAAAAAGGCTATCAAATATCGTCTTGCTCTGTACAAAATATAGCAATCGGTATACGCACCACGAAACATATACGGTATAACGTCGATTTTTGTACATATCCCCGACTGAATGACTGAAGATGAGCTTTCAGGATGTCTGTTATTTATGTTGCAAAAAATCCGCCCATGCACTAAGATTCACATTTTTTTTCAGATAATGGAAGCACTTCTTTTTACGATTGACAACGGTTATAGATTGACATGAGCGCACCTGCAAGATAAACTTGATGTAGTATTATGTGAATCAGAGGGAGGCAAATCATGAGCGTCAAGACCACACCTGCCCAGCACCAGAGCAACCTCCGCAATGTGTACGGCACCTTCGCTATCGAAGGCATGACCATCAGCAAAGATACACGTAGAAATCTTGACCGTATTGGCAGCGGTCAGTCCAGCTATCAACAGGTCGTGAATGAACTACGCGTAAAGTACGCAAAGAAGGGCTGATTATATTCTCAAAGTATGGTGTCTACACCACGGTGCAACCCATGTGCTGCTAGACAGCGTATCAAAACGAAAAATTAAATAATGCTGGTCTGACACGCAAGCTGACCGCAAAGCGCAACTTCTACTCTGAATGAATAGAAGCTGCGCTTTTATTTTTACCCACAACACATTTCAAAAGGAGAATGCCTATGGATAAAGACTTTATGCTGCACTACTTTAACAAAGCAGTACAGCCTGAATGGGAGGAACTGCTGAAAACACCGCGCTATCAACCTGCAGCAAGTAAGCGTGACGCGATCGCACGAGAGTTCTTTCGGATGCTGAACGATGAGCAGAAACGCAAGTACCTTGATTTGGAATCCGCCGTCATATTGGCAGAATGTGACATCGCAGAAGCCATGTATATGAAAGGTGCCGCAGACCGTGAGATGATGATCCGTTAATACAATGAGTTACGACTACTTCTACGGTCAGTCGGGCGAATTGTTCTCCTATTTCCGCATCCCGAAAGCACTGTTCCAAGACCATCGTTTCCGGCAGCTCTCCACCGATGCCCGGACGCTGTACGGCATCTTGCTGGACCGCATGAGCCTGTCTGCAAAGAACGGCTGGCTGGACGAGCAGGGCCGGGTGTATATCATCTACACTGTCCGGGAAGTGCAGGACTCTCTCTGCTGTGCCGAACACAAGGCGGTCAAGCTGTTCCGGGAACTAGAGGACATCGACCTCATCGAGCGCAAACGCCGTGGTCTGGGCAGACCCAGCCTGATCTACGTCAAGGACTTTTCGTCTGGACTGCCAAAAGCGCAAGCACAGAATTGCCCAAACAGCAATTCAGGTGCTGCCGAAAGCGCAATTCTGGAGCAGCCAAAACCGCAAGCAAATAAGACTGATAAGAATAAAACAGAGTGGAACGATCCTGACCCTATCTATTCCAGGGGCATCCGGGAGCAGCTTGAGGATTATTTTTCTCAGTCTTTGGAGGTGGACCTTCTGCTCCGGCTCTGCCCGGACGATGAGGACACCATCTATCAGATCGTAGACTTGCTTGTGGATACCTGTTCCACCAAACGCAAGATGTTGCGCATCGCCGGAGATGACAAGCCCACCGAGGTGGTACGCAGCCGGCTGAAAAAGCTGAACGCTGACCACATCCGTTTTGTGCTGGGCTGTTTGGCAGAAAACACCGCCCCGGTGCGGAACATGAAGCAGTATCTGCTGGCGATGCTCTACAATGCGCCCACCACCATGAACCTCTACTATCAGAACAAGACGAACCACGACTTTGCGCGCGGTTCACCGAAAGCGGGGTGATGTTATCGCAAAGAAAGCTACGATTATCGCAGTCACCAATCAAAAAGGTGGTGTGGGGAAAAGCACCACCTGTGAGAATCTGGGCATCGGGCTGGCAATGGAGGGCAAAAAAGTCCTGTTGGTGGATACCGACCCGCAAGGGTCATTGACCATCAGCATGGGCTGGCAGCAGTCCGATGAACTGCCCACCACCCTCTCTACCCTGATGCAGAAAGCCATGAACGACCAGCCCATCCAGCCCGGTGAGGGCATCCTGCACCATGCGGAGGGCGTTGACCTGATCCCAGCAAACATCGAACTGGCAGGGCTGGAAGTTGCCCTTGTGAACAGCATGAACCGGGAAAAGATGCTCAAGCAGGTGCTGGACAGTGCCAAGCGGGAGTACGATTTCATTTTGCTTGACTGTATGCCCTCGCTGGGGATGCTGACCATTAACGCACTGGCAGCGGCGGACGCTGCCCTGATTCCCGTGCAGGCGCAGTATCTTTCCGCAAAAGGTCTGGAACAGCTTTTGCAGACGGTGCAGAAGGTCCGGCGGCAGATCAACCCCAAGCTGAAAATTGAGGGTATTCTGCTGACCATGACGGACAGCCACACCAATTACGGAAAACAGATCAGCAATCTGATCCGGCAGGCATACGGAAAACACCTGAAGGTGTTTGAGCAGACCATTCCCCGCTCCGTCCGTGCGGCAGAAACCAGTGCGGCAGGCAAAAGCATTTTTGCCTATGACCCCAAGGGAAAGGTGGCAGATGCCTACAAATCTCTTGCAAAGGAGGTGCTGGCAGATGCCGATCGACAACGGAAACTTAGCTCTGAAAGGACTAGATGACCTGTTTTCCACCGAAGAAAACCGACAGGAGGAACAGCGGGAGCAGGTGCAGCAGATTCCCATTGATGCGCTGCACCCCTTCACAAACCACCCCTTCAAGGTGCTGGACAATGAATCCATGACCCGGACGGTGGAGAGCATTGCACAGTACGGTGTGCTGGCTCCGCTGATTGCCCGCCCTCGCCCAGACGGTGATGGCTATGAGATCATCTCCGGGCACCGCCGTCAGTATGCGGCTAAACTTGCCGGGCTGGAAACGCTGCCGGTCATCGTCCGCAACATGGACGATAATGCCGCTGTTCTGTTGATGGTGGATTCCAATTTGCAGCGTGAACACATCCTGCCCAGTGAGCGGGCTTTTGCCTACAAAATGAAGCTGGAAGCTCTAAAAAATCAAGGTGCTAGGTCAGATTTAACTTCGCCGCAAAATGCGGCGAAGTTTCGCAGCGATGATGCAGTTGCAAAAAGCCAAGGTATCAGCGGAGATACCGTGCAACGCTATGTCCGGCTGACGAACCTTATACCTGAACTGCTCAATATGGTGGATGAGAAAAAAGTATCATTTAATCCTGCGGTAGAATTGTCTTATCTCTCTGCTGAACAACAGCAGGAGATGATAAAGGCAATGGACGATACCCAAAACGCGCCTTCCGTTTCACAGGCAAAGCGTATCAAAAAGCTGGCACAGGCGGGAAAATTCACCTCTGATGCCGTTGTCGCCATTATGGGGGAGGAAAAGAAAAGCGAGTTGGATACTGTGACCATCAAAAATGAAACCCTGCGCAAATATTTTCCTCGCAGTTATACGCCCCGGCAGATGGAAGAAAAAATCATTCAGCTTCTGGATGCGTGGCAGAAAAAGCAGCAGCGCAAAAATGAACGCTGATTATGCCTTGAATCGTAAGACCCGATTGGGTCTTTTTATTTTGCAAAAATTCAGGAGGTAAAGCCTATGGACAACACGATTCCTTTCAATCCCACTTCTTGTACTGTCCGCACGGAACAGATCACCGTGGATGTGAGCATCCTGTCCGTGCTGAACCATGCGGCATCCCCCGGCAGACACAAGCCGGATGCCAATATTTATCTCGCCGCTATCGCCCCGGACATGGAACTGACCATCATCATGGAGGAAGATGCGCCCCACATTCTGCCCTGCTTTGATGAAGAAGATGCCACCATCACTATCAAGGGCGCGCCGCTGTTCATCAGCTACAACCCGGCACAGGTGCTGACGCTGGCGGGCAAGCACTATCTGACGGGTGCGGTCATTTTCTACCGCACAGACAGCAGCGGCCGCATCGTTTCGCTGACAGTGGAGGACATTTACCGTTTCCAGAGTTATCTGGAAATGCAGAGCGTCACGCTGGTGGCAGACGGTCAGGAACTGACCTGTATTTGCATCGACTGAGGTGCGCCATGCTGAATTTTTTCATCTGTTTCGCATTTTTTTGAGTTCGGCGCACTCTGCGGCTTCTTCGTGGCTGCGCTGATGCAGACGGCAAGGGACGGTGATGAACGTGCAGGAAGAAGTCGAACAGAAAACATTCAACATTGTGGTATCCACCACAAAGCTGACCGCCCGGACGATTCTGAACGCTGGCCGAACAGCACTTCGGGAGTATCAGTCAAAATTACTGGCTGATAAGTCGAGCGGCAAGCAGAGCGTCCGAATGCTCCTGCGGCAAAATCGGGGTGTGTCCAGCGTAGAAATCAGCAAAACAGGCATCCGTGATTTTGAGCGGTACGCCAAAAAGTACGGCATCGACTACGCTATCCAGAAAGACACCTCCGAAGTGCCACCCCGGTATTTGGTCTTTTTCAAAGCCCCGGATGCAGATGCTTTTAATGCAGCGTTCAAAGAGTATTCGGCATCCCTGCTAAACAAAGTGAACCGTCCTTCTGTACTGGAAAAGCTGCATGAGCTGGTACAAGCTGCTGCAGAACTCACCGGAAAAGTCCGGCATAAAGAGCAGGAGCGCGGCCTATGAACACGAAAAAGCTCACAAAATGGCTGGCTCTGTATCTGCCCTATATCCTGCTGGGACTGGTGGCAACAAATTTCGGTGAAGCATGGCGGCTGGCCGAGGGCAAAGAACTGGGCGATAAAATCATGTCTATGGTGGGAACGCTGCCTTTAGCCTTTGCGAATCCGCTGCCCAGTTTGCACCCATTGGATTTGCTTATCGGCTTTTTCTGCGGCGCAGGGTTACGGCTTGCCGTATATTTGCGAAGCAAAAATGCAAAGAAATATCGGCACGGCATGGAATATGGCTCTGCCCGATGGGGTACACCCAAGGACATTGAACCTTTTCAAGCTCCGAAGTTTGCCGACAACATTATTTTAACCAAAACAGAGCGGTTGATGATGAGCAACCGCCCACCTGACCCCAAGAACGCGAGAAACAAAAACGTGCTGGTGGTCGGCGGCTCTGGCTCCGGCAAAACGAGATTTTGGCTGAAACCAAACCTCCTGCAATGTCACAGTTCCTATGTGGTCACTGACCCGAAAGGTTACAATATACCAAGATAGAAAAAGGTAGCGTTTTATCAACGCTAAT